>OLWG01000696.1_pt1 | contig 10322 bp, 8 predicted proteins | sample 1673721 | NCBI WGS metagenome assembly OLWG01 (sample SAMEA103958125, study PRJEB25191) | human gut metagenome | reverse complement strand
AGATCACCGCTGAAGCTCTCGGCGGCGCTATGACCCATAACCGTACATCCGGCGTAGCTCAGTTCGCAGCTGAAAACGACGAAGACTGCATTAAACAGATTCGTTACCTGCTCAGCTTCCTCCCGAGCAACAACATGGAAGACGCTCCGATCGTAGAAACCGGAGACGATCCGACCAGAACTGATCCAGCTCTGGACACCATTATGCCGGAAAGCTCCAATGCACCGTACAATATGTATGATGTACTGAAATCCATTGTTGATAATGGCGAATACTACGATGTAGCTAAGGAATTCGCAAAGAACATCATCACCTGCTTCGCTCGTATGGACGGACAGACTGTTGGTATCATTGCTAACCAGCCAGCATTCATGGCAGGCTGCCTTGACTACAACGCATCCGATAAAGCAGCTCGCTTCATTCGTTTCTGCGACTGCTTCAACATTCCGGTTCTGAACGTTGTCGACGTTCCTGGCTTCCTGCCTGGCAAACAGCAGGAATATGCTGGCGTAATTCGTCACGGCGCTAAGATGCTGTTCGCATACTGCGAAGCTACAGTTCCGAAGATCACCATGATTCTGCGTAAAGCTTACGGCGGCTCCTACATCGCTATGTGCTCCCGTGAACAGGGCGCTGACCAGGTATTCGCTTGGCCAACCGCTGAAATCGCAGTTATGGGACCTGCAGGCGCAGCTAACATCATCTTCAAGAAAGACCCGAACAAAGAAGAACGCACAAAGGAATATGTCGAGGAATTCGCTACTCCTTACAAAGCTGCAGAACGTGGCTATGTAGATGCAGTAATCGATCCAAGAAATACCCGCCCGACAATCATCAATGCACTGAAGATGCTTGCTTCCAAGCACGAAGTACATCCGGCAAAGAAACACGGAAACATTCCGCTCTAATATTTGCCGCTTAAATCTCTATATTGAAAGGATGGGTACAGATGGATAACAGTACAGTTATGTATATCGCGGTTTTTGCTGCTATCGTTGCAGTAATTGCCCTGATCATGATCTGGCAGGTACGTTCATCTCTCAATCAGTCCGCAGCACCGGCACCAGCTCCTAAAAAGGCAGCAGCTCCAGCAGCAAGAGCAGCAGCTCCTGCAGCAGCTAACAATGGTGCAGTCGTAGCAGCTATCGCTGCTGCTATCGTTGCTATGGGTGGCGGCGAAATCGTCTCCATCCGCCCGGCAGCTAGACCTGGCTGGACTTCCGCAGCTCGCATTGCGGGCGTTTCCGGCAACCAGCAGTTCTAATTGAAAGTTGAAAGTACAATCATTTAGGAGGAAAGACAATGAGAAAATTTACTGTAACAGTTAACGGCCAGGATTACGATGTAGTAGTTAAAGACGGCGGCGCTGCAGCAGCAGCTCCGGCTCCGGCAGCAGCTCCAGCTCCGGCAGCAGCTCCGGCTCCAGCAGCAGCTCCAGCTCCAGCTCCGGCTCCGGCAGCAGCTCCTGCAGGTGCAGGCGAAGCAGTTGAAGCTCCAATGCCTGGTAAAGTCATCCGCATCAACAAACATGTTGGTGACGCAGTAGCAGCAGGCGACGAAGTCCTCGTACTCGAAGCTATGAAGATGGGCAACCCGATCATGGCTCCATGCGATGGCAAGATCACCTCCATGCAGGCTCAGGAAGGCCAGTCCGTACAGGGCGGCGATCCGCTGTTCACTGTTGGCTAATATTAGCTTAATGAACATCGCTTAATCTAAAAGGGCAGTGCTTCGGCACTGCTCTTTTTTTGCGCGCAATTGCGGATTATAGGCTTATAGGACATTTCGTGTTGGTTTTATAGCCGATGAGGCCCGTGTTTACCTGGTTTCATTGACATTTTAATTTGGTTTTTCACGTTTTTGGGGAATGGCATTTTGATGCCAGCCCCTCTTTTGTGACTCATCCCCCTTTTATGAATCGACTGCCATTACCGCGTACTAATGGAGAGGATAAATACCTGATCAGTGCAAGGAGTACTCATCACTTCCGTACCCATTCATTCCGTATCACGGACATCAGGAACGGCAGATTCATGAAAGGCAAATTGGTACTTTATATTTTAGTAGAGATTTGATATAGTTGACCAAGAGAGCATGTAGATTGCATTCTTTTCCTGGTTTTGTGGTGATTCTAAGAATGGAGCATCTTATGCTCTTTTTCTATGTCTCTTATTCGGTTTTCAAGGGGGATTTGGCATTGAAGATGTGGAAAAGCATGGGCAGGAACATCGCAGCAGGATTCGGAGATGATGCAAGTATTCAATCTTTTGGACAAGTATCATGGGAAGTATGTCAGTATATTCCATATTCGGCTCATGATCGTTTTCATGGAATGAATCATTGATATGTGATTTTGCCTTGAAATTAATGCTTTTAAGGGAAGACAAATGGGGAACGAGGCTTCCATCTGTTTTATCCTGACTGCATGTTCTGACAGGCTTTAAATGCAGCCGAGAGCGAATATTTCTTTCAATGACTCCTGGTTCTTATATAAAGGAACAAAAGAAATGAGAAACTGATTTGCCTGTCAGGCTGTTAGAACTTGCCATCAAGGTTTTTTGCCCTTTGACAGCTGATCCGTTGGAATTACCTGAAAAGTGTTTTAGTGCTGCATGTGCTGCGGGCAGAAGGAGATCTGATCCTTATATAGAAGATATCGCACGAAGCAGCTTTAATTTCCCATATATGCTTCCCGGAATATCGTACTCAATATCGTACACACGAATATATGCATTTTGCGCGAAACAGATTGTTTGATAGAATCAGAGAAATACCGAGATATCGGGAATCTTGTATAGATAAGAAGCACGCAGTGTATATAGAATAGGCATATATGGCACTTTTAGGTGATTTTGAGAATCTGTCACATTGACACCTACAATATATAGTGATATGATATCTACAGTTAAATACGGATAAGACAGGTGCCCGTCAGGGCTTAATAGGGAAGACCGGTGAAATGCCGGCACGGTCCCGCCACTGTAATGCGGAGCGACTCCAGTAATGTCACTGAGGAGATTGGGAAGACAGGAGAAGCGAGGAAGCAGAGTCAGGAGAACTGCCTGTTTTTAATCACCGCAAAAACCTACGAGCGATAGGATGGTGTGAGAATGTCTTTTTGGCGTCCACTCTATCCGTGTCGGTAGAGTGGATTTTTTGGTGAATGAGGAGGATTCAGGGTCATTCATGCAAGACTGGAGGATGGCGCCAGGGAACGTCATTCTCCGCCTGCGGCTGGAGCGCCAAGGGAAAGGCGCTTCAGCAGTAAGGGCAGGTTAGCAAGTTGTAAACGGCGCTTATGCACCTTTACATAGATAGGGTTACCTCCACAGGGGTCCCGACATGGTTCTTCTTCCGGGTGATGGAGTAAAGATGGAGTAAAAGGGAAATACGATCATCACCCTCACTTTTTACAGATCCTTCCGCAAGGAAGTTCTCATATATCGGAGTTCATTAATATGCAGCTTGAGGGAAAGAGCTGCATCTCCTAATTCAGGTAATAACGCTGCAAGGTGTTATTATACAGGTTTCTCATTTTTTGGGGCTGGTGCCCATCCCCTTTTGAAGCGGCTCTACCGCTTCTTTTTTTTGCAAAAATTCCGGAGATCTTGATGATTCAGCATAGCCTTTTCCTTTGAATTTGACGTAAAAATTACTTTTTTCATATTGACTATTTCGAAATCAATCAATATAATAAAGATAAAGGCATTTCAATGTTTTAATATAAAGGAGGAAACATAATGAGCGTTTATGATTTTACATGCACCACCATGCAGGGCAAGGAAGTTTCTCTCTCTCAGTATAAAGGCAAGGTTATTCTGATCGTCAATACAGCAAGCAAGTGCGGATTCACACCGCAGTTTGCAGGCCTTGAGAAACTGTATAAGGAATACAAGGACAAGGGCCTGGAAATCCTCGGCTTCCCGAGCAACCAGTTCAATGAACAGGATCCGGGAACCAATGAAGAAATCCAGGAATTCTGCAAGGTCAACTATGGCGTTACCTTCCAGATGTTCAAGAAGGGCGACGTACGCGGTGACAACCCGCAGCCTCTCTTCGCTTACCTGACCAAGGAAAAAGGCTTCAAGGGCTTCAACATGGATCATCCGATTGCACCGAAACTCGTTCCGATGCTGAAGGAAAAACATCCGGAAATTCTTGAAGGCGACGGAATCAAATGGAACTTCACCAAATTCCTGATCGACCGCGAAGGCAATGTCGTAGAACGTTTCGAACCGACCACCACACCGGAAGAAATCGCTCCGGCTATTGAAAAACTTCTGTAATACATGAATGAAAGAGAGCTGCCGCTGAGGCGGCTCTTTTTTATTGTCCGGTTTGCAAGAATCATTCGGTAAAGTCTCCGGAATGTAGTATAATGAAAGTGATTATACGGCAGGAGGAGTAAGGATGAACGGAAGAAAATTCTTTTTCTTTGATATCGACGGGACATTGACGACACCGCTGACGAACGATTATCCGGACAGCACGAAAGAGGCCATCAAGGAGCTGCAGGATAACGGTCATTTTGTAGCGATTGCGACGGGAAGGATGCAGGCGGACGCCTGGGAAGTGGCGAAGGCCCTTGGCATCTGCGCCGCTGTTTCCGACGGGGGAAATGCTCTGACCATTCATGGGGAGCTGATTTATGATGAGGGTCTTCCTCTTGAAGACTGCATCAGGACGCTTTCGGAAATCGACAGTGAGAGATTTCCTTTTGCTGTCTGCCCGGAAAATAAGAAAATGCGTGTGGCGACTTCGGACTTGTACCTCTCCCGCGTGAAGGACAGGTACTATGAAACGGTCGTCGATCCTTCCTTTGACTTCAGGAAAGTGGACACGATCCACAAGATTTTCGTTGCCTGCACGAAGGATGATCTTCCTGAGATTCCGCTTCATACGCTTCCGCATGTCTGGTTCAGGAAGGATAATATGCTGATCGAGCCGGTCCATAAGGAAAGAGGCATCTTCGAAGTCATGAAGCGCTACAACCTTTCAGATGAGGATGTCGTCGTCTTCGGCGATGGCATGAACGACCGCTCCATGTTCAGGGATGAATGGTTCAGCATAGCTATGGGCAATGCGAAGCCGCAGCTCAAAGAAAAAGCGAAGTACATCACGAAAAGAGCCGATGATGACGGGATTTATTACGCCTGCAAGAAGTTTGGCTGGATTTGATTGTCAATACAAAGCGAATAAAATATTTGTTAATTAAGCGCGGCGCTGCGGGTTGACTGTAATGCCGCGCTTCTGTTATATTATAGATTGTTAAATTGTAATGTTTTCCTGTTGAGTAAGAGAAAGAGGAAAGATGGATAAAGAAATCAGGAAAGATGGAGAAGGGGAAGTCCTCTTCGACATCCGTCACTTGACCCACACGTTCGAGACAGAGGACGGCAAGACGTTCGATGCCCTGAAGGACGTGACGGCCCAGATCATGAAGGGATCCTTCACGGCGATCATCGGAACGAACGGGAGCGGCAAATCCACGCTGGCCCGTCATTTGAATGCGCTCATGATGCCTACGTCCGGTGAAGTGATCGTCGAGGGAATGTCCACATCGGATTATTCCCATATCTGGGATATAAGGCAGAAGGTAGGCATGGTATTCCAAAATCCGGACAACCAGCTGGTGGCTGCGATTGTGGAGGAAGATGTCGCTTTCGGCCCGGAAAACCTGGGCGTGCCTCCGGATGAAATCCGCCGCCGCGTCGATGCCGCTCTTGAAAAAGTCGGCATGACCGAGTTCCGCACGCATGCACCTGCCATGCTTTCCGGCGGGCAGAAGCAGAGAATCGCCATTGCAGGCATTCTTGCCATGCATCCGGACTGCATCGTCCTTGATGAACCGACGGCCATGCTCGATCCTTCGGGAAGAGCCGAGGTCATGAAGACGATTCATGAACTGAATGAAAAAGAGGGCATCACAATCGTCCTCATTACGCATTTCATGGAAGAAGCCGTGACTGCCGATCACGTTCTGGTCGTCGACCAGAGCGAGCTCAAGATGCAGGGAACGGCAAGAGAAGTATTTTCTCAGGCAGAAAAGCTGACAAAGATGGGTCTTGATGTGCCGGTCGCAGCCGACCTGGCGCACGGCCTTCGCGAGAAGGGATTCAAGATTCCGGAAGACTGCCTGACCGATGAGGAGCTGGGAGAAGCGTTATGTCCATACGTGTCGAAGATATAAGCTATATTTACGGCAAAGGATCCCCGTTTGAAAAGACGGCGCTTTCGCATGTCGATCTCACGATCAATAAGGGCGAATTCATCGGCGTCATCGGACATACGGGGAGCGGCAAGTCCACGCTCATCCAGCATTTGAACGGGCTCATCCATCCGACGAGCGGCAAAGTCACCATCGACGGCATCGATCTTGCAGCAAAGACGAAGGATGCCGTGTCCAAGCGCCATTCCGCCGGGATGGTATTCCAGTACCCGGAGCATCAGCTCTTCGAAGAAACCGTAGCGCAGGATATCGCTTTCGGGCCGAAGAACCTTGGATGCGACGAGGAAGAAGTGGACAAGCGTGTCAAAAGCGCCATGCGCTTTGCCGGCATTGATTATGAAAAATTCGCAGGCCGCTCGCCGTTCCGTCTTTCCGGCGGACAGCAGCGCCGTGTCGCCATAGCGGGTGTCATTGCCATGCATCCGGATTTCCTGATACTTGACGAACCATCCGCCGGTCTCGATCCGATTGGAAGAAGAGAAATCTTCAGCCGCATCTGGGACTGGTACAATAAGGGCGTATTCTCTGTCATCCTCGTTTCCCATAATATGGACGACATTGCCCGCCTTGCGACAAGGCTTCTTGTCATGCACAAGGGGAAGCTCGTCCTTGACGGCGATCCGATGGATATCTTCCTGAATCACAGGGAAGAGCTGAAGGAATGCGGCGTCGACGCGCCGCCTCTGACGCAGACACTGCAGGCGCTCAAAGCCCGCGGTATCCCCGTTCCGGAAGACGCAAAGACGACAAAGGAAGCCATCGACCGCATGGCAAAAATGCTGGGAGGGAAGAAATCATGCTGACAGATATGACGCTTGGACAGTACTACCCGGGCGACTCTTTCCTGCACAGGATGGACCCCCGCGCGAAGATTCTCTGCACGATGATCTTCATCATTGCGATATTCCTGGCCAATAACCCGTTTTCCTACCTTCTCGTGGCCGCTTTCACGCTCGGCGCGATTTCCGTATCCGGCGTGCCTGACAAGCTTGTATGGAGAGCCGTGAAGCCATTATGGTTCATCCTTCTCTTCACACTGGCCATCCACGTATTCACGACACCGGGAACCGAGCTTTTTTCCTGGAAATTCATCCATATCAGCGAAGAAGGTATCAGGAACGGCGTGGAAATGACGCTCCGTCTCGTATTCCTGATCGCTTTCACTTCGCTCTTGACCTACACGACGAGCCCGATCGTCCTGACGGACGGCATCGAAGCACTCCTCATGCCATTCAAGCGCATCGGCGTTCCGGCGCATGAACTGGCCATGATGATGACAATTGCGCTCCGCTTCATCCCGACACTTCTGGAAGAAACAGACCGCATCATGAAGGCGCAGTCCTCCAGAGGCGCGGACTTCGTGAATGGCAATCTCTGGCAGAGAGCGAAGAACATGGTTCCGCTCCTCGTGCCGCTCTTCATTTCCGCTTTCAGAAGAGCAGACGACCTGGCGACCGCCATGGAAGCGCGCTGCTACAGGGGCGGCGAAGGACGCACGAAGATGCACCAGCTCGCCTACACATGGAGAGACAGAAATGCCATGATCGCTGTCGTACTTGTGACCGCAGCGCTCATCGGACTTTACGTATATTTCAGATAAATAAGAAGGGCCGGGGCGATGCTTCGGGCCTTTTTGGCAGGGAGAATCATGAGAAACATTTGGATTACCGTTTCCTATGAGGGAAGCGGATACGCAGGCTTCCAGCGGCAGGAAAACCGCATGACGGTGCAGGAAATGCTGGAAAACTGCCTTCTGGAGCTGACAGGGGAAAAGACCACCCTCTACTTCGTCGCAAGGACGGATGCAGGGGTCCATGCTTACGGGCAGGAATGCACCTTCTATACGGATTCGACGATTCCGGGCGACCGCTTCATCTATGCGATGAATGCACGCCTTCGCGGCGACATCCGCGTGACGAAGAGCTGCGAGATGGATGAGGACTTCTCCGTCAGAAGAAGAAATTACGGAAAAACGTACGGCTACCTCCTGACAGAAAGCAGGGAGGCCTCGCCGTTCTTGAAGCGCTATATCTGGCGGACGGGAAAGAAACTCGACCTTGAGAAAATGCGGAAGGCGGCAAGGGCTCTCGAAGGCCGCCATGACTTCACGTCCTTCCGAGGAAACAATTCCGTGCCATCCGATCCGGTCAGGAACATCCATGAAATCCGCGTAGAGAAAGACGGGGATCTCGTCCGCATCTACGTGACAGGCGAAGGCTTCCTCTACCACATGGTAAGGAACATCGCAGGCTGCCTTGTCGATGCAGGAATGGGGCTTCTTTCAGTCAAAGACATAGAAGAAATCCTTGCGGCAAAGGACAGAAGGAAACTGGGAATGACAGCGCCGGCAGAAGGCCTCTGTCTCCTTCGCGTCTACTTCTCGCCGATTACAAAAGAGAGCATCGAAGAAACACTCGCCATGCCCCTTTTCCCATGGTGCAGGTAAAAAATGACTTCAGGAATCCGGTAAAATCGATACTTCGCCTTCCCAGACGGGGTAGGGGGACCGCGGAACGCGGTGGATAGGGTTAATTTCCTCAGCCGAAGGCTGGTGGTATGGTTTTTAGATAGCACAAAAATATAAATATGTTGGTATCCTCTAATTGCATATATCCGCACAAAAGGAGCTGTAAAAATGTGAAATCATTTCTGCAGCCCCTTTTTCATATGCGTATATCTCATGGAATCCCATCGAACGTTGCGAATTCGAACAGTTTAATCGTTTAGCTTTAATTTACCATTCTAACGTGTTATAATAAGAGTAAATCATCTTAGAATCCACAATAACAGGGGGACATGGCATGACAAAGAAAGAACTGATCAGGAAAGCTGCCATTCAGATTTTCCGCGAGAAGGGATACAGCGGCACAACGCTTCGGGATATCAGCCGGGAAGCGGGCGTCAGCGTTTCTACCGTATCCTACTACTATGGCTCGAAGGAAAACATGTACAAGACACTTTTCCCCGAAGATATGGCACAGCAGGAACCGAAGCGCCGCGAGCAGATCGAGAACGCAGCGATCCGCCTCTTTGCGCTGAAGGGCTATTCGGACGTTTCCATCCGCGACATAGGAAAGGAAGCCGGGGTGAACAGCGCGGCGATTTCCTACTACTTCGGAGGCAAGAGAGAGCTCTATTCTGCGATTCTTCAGAAGGGGAGCGCCCTTCTCGTCGACTTCGTGGAGCAGGCGGCCCATGGCGACCATACGCCGATGGAAATCATGGAAATGTACTCCCGCTTCTTCTACCGTCTGATGAAGGAGCATCCCTACATTCTCCGCATCTTTTCCTGGGAAATGATTCACCCGACCGACGTTTTCGCATCGATCGGGAAGGAACGCTTCGCCATGGTTCTCGTCGTCCTCAGGGGCGCCCTGACCGAAGGCATTGAGGAAGGATGCTTCAGAAAGGACTTAAAGCCTACGGAAGTCTGTATTTCCTGGGCAGGCATGGTCGCTTACTACTACCTCATGAATGAAATCAAGAAGCGCTTCTCCGTGAAGGAAGAAATCACGGAAGACTCTTACATGCATCAGGCATTCGATGTATTGATGAACGGGATCAAGAATAAGGAAATCGGCTGAGGGAAGGCCGCATTTGAAAAGGGGAAAAGGGTATGAAACGATGGGCAGGAATAGCGGCAGCCGTGATGCTTGGCATGTCGCTTTCACTGACGGGATGTGGAAAGGCCGTCAATAAAGGACCGTCTGCGCCGCTCGTGAAGACGATCGTCATCGGAGAAGACGCAAAGGATGCGAAGGATACATTCTCCGGCACCGTGCACGGATTCTTCGAGTCTCCGCTTGCTTTCCAGACAGGCGGGCGAATCATGCAGCGCTATGTCACAAGCGGGGAGCGCGTGACGGCCGGACAGGAACTCTTCAGTGTCGATTCGAAGGATGCAGAAGAGCAGGTGGCAGCAGCCAGATCGTCGCTTGATGCGGCAGGGGCTTCCCTGAAGCTTGCGCAGTCGACACTGGCAAGGTATGAAAAGCTCCATGCTGCCAATGCGATTTCCGATCTGGCCATGGACCAGACAAGGAACAGCTACGACCTTGCGCTGACGCAGTACCGGTCAGCCGAGGCGGCTCTT
>OLWG01000689.1_pt1 | contig 10426 bp, 9 predicted proteins | sample 1673721 | NCBI WGS metagenome assembly OLWG01 (sample SAMEA103958125, study PRJEB25191) | human gut metagenome | reverse complement strand
CCAGGGAACGCAGGCGTCCTTTGGCCTGGTTCAGGGCCTGCTGCGCGCGGCGGCGTTCGCCCTGCTCGTGTCCTTCGTGGCCGAGCTGGGTCCAGTAGACTTTCGCGATCTGCAGATCGTTGGTGACGCGCACTTCGGTGATGGTCACGTTGGCCAGTCGCTTGTCGTGCAGCTGCGCCTCCATGGACGATGCGATCACACGCTGAATCAACGCCGCGATGCGCGCGGCGCGGGGATTGGTTCCTGCCATTGCTGTCCTTTTGGTGAAAAGTTCTTGTTGTATCACGTGAACCGGCTGTGGGCGTTCCTTACCTGGTTATCGATGCGAAGCTCGAAGCACTCGGCTACTTACGCTCGATTTCCTGCATTTCGAAGGTCTCGATGATATCGCCGATCTCGATGTCGTTGAAGGTGCCGAGGTTGATGCCAGCCTCGTAGCCTTCCTTGACGGAGGTGACGTCGTCCTTGAAACGACGCAGCGAGGAGATCTCGAGGTCGTTGACGGTGGCGATGCCGTTGCGCAGGATACGGCACTTCGTACCACGCTTGACCTCGCCGTCCTGCACCATAACGCCGGCGATGTTGCCGAACTTGGAGGAGCGGAAGATCTCGCGGATCTCGGAGTGGGAGGTGACGACCTCTTCGTATTCCGGCTTGAGCATGCCCTTGAGGGATGCTTCGATGTCCTCGATGGCCTTGTAGATGATCGAGTAGTACTTGATCTCCACACCTTCGCGTTCGGCCAGATCCGCCACCTGGCGGTTCGGACGGACGTTGAAGCCGATGATCAGCGCATTGGAGGCAGATGCCAGCATGACATCGGATTCGTTGATGGCGCCGACAGCGGAGTGGACGATGGAAACGCGGACTTCATCACTCTTGATGCCCATGAGGGACTGAACGAGCGCTTCAACGGAGCCCTGTACGTCTGCCTTGACGATGAGGTCAAGTTCCTTCATTTCGCCTTCCTTGATCTTTTCGAAGATGTTGTCGAGCGTTACCTTCTGTACGCTTCTCTGTTCTTCTTCCTTCGCACGGGATGCGCGGATTTCAGCGATGTTTCTTGCCTTTCTTTCATCCATGACATAGAAATGGTCGCCTGCTTCCGGAACGCTGTCCATACCGAGGATTTCAACCGGTGCAGCCGGTTCGGCGCTCTTCATCTTGCGGCCGTTTTCATTGTTCATGGCGCGGACGCGGCCCCAGCTTTTGCCGGCCAGGATGCCGTCTCCGACATGGAGTGTGCCGTTCTGTACGAGCACGCTCATGACAGGACCTCTGCCCTTATCCAGCTGTGCTTCGACGACGACGCCGTAAGCTTCGCGCTTCGGATTGGCTTTGAGTTCCTTCATTTCTGCTACGAGCAGGATGTTTTCCAGGAGGTCATCAAGGCCGATCTTCTTCTTGGCAGAAATCGGGGTCATGATGACATCGCCGCCCCAGTCTTCCGCGAGGAGCCCTTCCTTGGAAAGTTCTTCCTTGATGCGGTCAGGGTTTGCGCCCGGCTTATCAATCTTATTGATGGCAACCATGATCGGAACGCCTGCGTTCTTTGCATGGTGGATAGCTTCGATGGTCTGCGGCATGACACCGTCATCGGCAGCAACGATCAGGACGGCAATATCCGTCAGCTGAGCGCCTCTGGAACGCATAGCGGTGAATGCTTCATGGCCCGGGGTATCCAGGAATGTGATCTTGTGACCCTTGTAGCGGATCTGGTAAGCACCGATTCTCTGGGTGATGCCGCCGGCTTCGTGGAGAGCGACATTTGTCTGGCGCAGGGCGTCAAGCAGTGTCGTCTTGCCGTGGTCGACATGGCCCATGATCGTAACGATCGGAGGACGCGGTACGAGGAAACGGGGATCATCCGGTTCCGGAATGTATTCCGTCGGATCTTCTTCCTTTTCAGGTTTCAGAAGGGTTACACCGAATTCTTCAGCAAGGATTTCGACGGTATCCGGATCGAGGTTCTGATTGATGGTAGCCATGACGCCAAGAGCCATCAAGTGTTTGATGATCTCGCTGACTTCGCAGCCGAAGAGTTCAGCCAGTTCCTTGACGGTAACAGCAGCCGGGACAGTTACTTCTGTCGGATAGGTATCCTGTTTCTTTTCCTGGTTGTGTTTCTTCTTCTTGCCCTGGTTCAGGGAGCGGGCCATCAAAGAGCCGCCTTCCTTTTCTCTTCTTGCCTTTTCCCAGTCCTTCTTTGTTTTCTTCTTGGCCGGTTTTTCACGTCTGACTGCCGGAGTTTCCGGAGCGATTTCTTCTACCGGAGCAGCAACGGCTGCCGGATGCTGGCTGTGGGAATGATCATTTCTGGAATGATCGTTTCCGCCGAACGGTCTGCCGTTCCTGTCGCCAGCGGGTCTGCCATTTCTATCGCCAGCCGGACGGCCGTTTCTGTCGCCATACGGGCGGTTTCCGTTCCTGTCGCCGGACGGACGGTTTCCATTCCTGTCGCCATACGGACGGTTTCCATTCCTGTCGCCGGATGGACGGTTTCCATTTCTGTCACCGGACGGGCGGCCGTTTCTGTCGCCATAGGAACGGTTTCCATTTCTGTCGCCGGACGGGCGGCTGTTTCTGTCACCGTAGGAACGGTTATTTCTGTCGCCGGAGGGGCGGTCGTTTCTATCTCCGGAGGAACGGTCATTTCTGCGGTCGTTCCTGTCATTATTCGGACGGTCGTTTCTGTTATCTCTTACGGGGCGCGTGGTATTTTCCTCTCTTCCGCGGGTTTCTTTTCTTTCCTGATGAGCGGCTTCCGCTTTCGGAGCCTCTTCTTTCACTTCTGCCGGCTTCGGCGCTGCAGGAGCTTTCTGCGCTTCTGGTTCCACGCTCGAGTAAGCGGCTTTGCGGCCTGCTTCTCCGGACTTCCTGTCAGTCGGTCTGCCCTGCTGATCGAACCTTACGGTACGCATCTGCGGACGTTTTGCTGGTTTCTTGGATGCTTCAAATTCTTTTGCCAAAACGGTTTTCGCCCCTTCATCTACTCCGGACAGGCGGCTAGTCACCTCAATATGGTTCTTCTTCAAAGCGTCCATGACCTCTTTATCCGACTTTTTAAACTCTTTTACTAATTCATATACTCTGTACTTCTTTTTCTGCATAAGCAGCCTCCCGTCCGTTCTTATTTCCGGTTGTCGATCTTTTCAGCGATCGCCTTGCCGAATCCTTTATCTACTATAAGGGCTGCTGTCCGTACCCCCTTGCCAAGGGCCTGCCCTAATTTATCTTTTTCGCCGAATACACGGTAAGGGATTTTCCATTTCTCCGCTGCATTCGTGTATTCCTCTTTTGTTCTCGGGGAGCTGTCTTCCGCGATGATCAGCAGTTTGCCCGTGCCTTTCCGAAGGCCTTCAGAGACCTGTTCGCTGCCGGAAAGCAGGCGCCCCGCTTTCATGCAGAGGCCCAGCATCCTGTATACTGGATCATCCATTTTCAATCTGTTCCTTAAGGGAGTCATAGACTTCCTTGGACACAGGGCGCTTCAAGGATTTTTCCAGCCCGTGGGATTCATATGCCTTTTCGAAACATTCGATGTTGTCGCAGACATAGACGCCGCGGCCGGATTTCTTCCCGGTCCTGTCCAGTTCAATGATTCCTGTCGGAAGCGCTACGACGCGGAGGAGTTCCTTCTTTGGCTTCAGCTCTTTGCAGCCGACGCACATGCGCATCGTGATCTTCTTCTGCTTCATTCTTTAGTTTCTTCCTCCTGTCCGCTTTCTTCGATGTCTCCCAGGATATCTCCATCGTCCTCTTCAGCGGCCTGGCCGAAGCCTTCTTCTCTGGCCTGGGTTTCGCTCTTGATATCGATCTTCCAGTTCGTCAGCTTGGCAGCCAGTCTTGCATTCTGGCCTGCCTTGCCGATAGCCAGTGACAGCTGGTAGTCAGGAACGACGACGTAGGAAGAATTTTCTTCATCCCATACGGAAACGGAAATGACTTTGGACGGGGAGAGCGCATTGGCAATGAAAATGGCCGGATCTTCGTCCCAGCGGACGATATCGATCTTTTCGCCATGCAGTTCATTGACGATGTTCTGGACTCTCTGGCCCTTCGGTCCTACGCAGGCACCGACCGGATCGACGGTTGGGTCCATGGCATAAACAGCGATCTTGGAACGGGAGCCTGCTTCACGGACCACGTTCTTGATTTCAACGGTGCCGCTGTAGATTTCAGGAACCTCAAGTTCGAAAAGTCTCTTCAGAAGTCCCGGATGGGTTCTGGAAAGGATGATTTCCGGTCCCTTGGTGGTTTTCTTGACTTCAAGAACGTAGCACTTGATCTTGTCATTGGCTTTGAATTCTTCGCCTTCGATCTGTTCTGCATATGGAAGGATGCCTTCGCAGCGGCCCAGATCCACGAAAATCGCCCTGGAATCGCTCCACTTGACGGTGCCGGTGATGACATCGCCTGCGCGGCCGGAGAATTCTTCATAGAGGGATCCTCTTTCTGCTTCGCGCAGCTTCTGGATCATGACCTGCTTAGCTGTCTGGGCAGCGATGCGTCCAAAATTCTTCGGGGTCACATCAATGCTCAAAAGATCGCCTGCTTCGTAGCTTCTGTCGATCTTCTTGGCATCTTCTACTGTGATCTCATTAATTGCATTTTCAGATTCCGGATCGATGGATTCAACAACGGTCTTTTCTTCAAAAATCTGATAATCGCCGGTTTCTCGGTTCAGCTTGATGGATGTCTTTGCGTTGCTTCCCATTTCCTTCTTGTAAGCGGTGAGCAGCACCATTTCAAGCGCGTCGAATACGACATCGGCGTCGACTTTCTTTACTTTGACCAAACTCTGTATTGCTTCTAATAAATTGCCATTCACGATGAATTATTCCTCCGAGATTAAAATGAAAAATGCAGTCTGACCTGCGAGATCTTGTCCCTGCCAAGGACAATGCTTTCGCCGCCTTCCAGCGTGAGCTTCAGGCTTCCGTCTTCGGAAAGCCCGTCCAAAAGAGCTGTGAAAGCTTTTACGCCTTTATGACCTTCAAGGGGAGCAAACAATTTGACATCGACTTCTTCGCCGGTATAGCGGATGAAATCCTTGTCCTTCTTCAGTACGCGGTCAAGACCCGGCGAGGAAACTTCCAGCATGTAATTGTCCGGAATCAGATCCTTCTCGTCGAGTATGGCTCCTGCCTTTTCACTGATGACCTGGCAGTCATTCAGATCGACGCCGCCTTCCTTATCAATGAAAATACGAAGAATCCAGTTTCTTTCCCTGACGTATTCCACGTCGACAACTTCAATGCCGTCCGCTTCAAGAATTGGTTCCAGTAATTTTTCTACAGCATCCTCGACTTCCTTGTGCGCCATATACCCTCCTATGAATGTTAAATATAAGAAAAAGTGAGCCGAGGCTCACTCCACAGGAAATTCTATAAACGATAAAATAAAACAAATAAACCGAACATGATTTACTGATTTATTATATCACATCTTGTAAAGGGGAGCAAACTTTCCCCGGTTTCTTCGTGCTTAATCATCAATGACCGGATTTTCATACAGGGCATGAAGATCCTTTTTGAGATTTTTATTGATCGCTTCTTCCAGTTCAGGAATCGTCTTGGCGTCATACTGATGGATGATGCCCGGGATTCCGCCGGCGCGAAGCTCGCCGTAGTACTCGTCTCTGTACATATTATAGAAGAAAAGGATTCCCGTATCTTTCTCGCGGCACTCATACGCCCCTATGATGTAGGACCCGTTGAGGCCCAGGACCGGCATGGACGGCTTGATCATCCTCTGGTAATGGCCGATCGTTTCAGGAAGGAAAGGCTCGCTGTCCCAGACCATGAAGCCCTTGCCCCTGACAAGGACAGATACATTCTCGCGGTGGATCAGCTCGTGATCGATGGCTTTTGGCGTCAGGAGGACGAGATTTCTCTTGAACTCATCAAAGTCGCCCGTGATGAGCTCGATTTCCGTCAGCGTCACAAGGCGCAGGTACATCTTTACCATGTAATCCATCGTTTCCTCATCAAAGAGTGCGCGGACTTCCCAGCCGTTTTCCTCATTCGTCCAGCCGAAGGCATAGTAGATGCGCCCGTCCTGCTTGTCGATCCGGTGAAGCTTGTATCCGCTGATATCGGCAGGCAGCTCCTTTTCTATGTCCCAGTCCATGAAAAGCTTCCTGCGCGCTTCTCTTTCCGCTTTTAACTTTTCATCATCAACTGCCATTTTTCTCTTTCTCCTTTTCCTTCCTCTCCGCTTCGAGCCTGTCCCTTGCGCTGACGACCGTCTTCACGAATTCGCGCGTCTCAGGGAAGGGGATCTCATCGACTTTGGAGAAGCCTTCGCCCCAGTTGTACTTCTCCACCCACTCGTCGACATTGCCGCGTCCTGCATTGTAGGCGGCAAGAGCCAGGACTTCATTATTGTGGTACTTCTTCAAAAGGAAATTCAGGTACCATGCGCCAAGCGGGATGTTCTCATCCGGCCGGTTGAGGTCGTCTGCAGGAAGGCCGCTTTCTTCGGAAATCCACTCCGCCGTTTCCGGCATGAGCTGCATCATTCCGACCGCTCCCACATGGGAAACAGCCTTGGCATCGAACTTGCTCTCCGTCAGGATGACAGCCTGCAGGAGAGAAGGTGATACATGCTGCTCTTCCGCGCTTTTCTCGATTAAGATCGACACTTCTACGCTCGGTCGGAGGAATGCGGAATTATGAATCAGCCAAAGCACAAGCATGCTCAAAAGCGCAAGCAAAAGGACAAACACCAAAGCCCCGGTGTTTCCCTGGTGGCGTCTGACTTCCCTTTTCCTGCGTTTCAGAGCAATTCTCATACTTCCATTCCCTCCGGAAATACAAATCCCGGAACATGCTTCAGCGCTTCCCTGACCTGCCTTTCCGTTTCTTCGATGGAATGGCTGTTGTCAATGACGACATCGGCATAGTTCAGCTTGTTTAATGTCGGCATCTGCTTGCCTATTCTTTCCAGTACCTGTTCCCTCGTGAAATGATCACGGTGTATGACGCGGTTGATCTGGACTTCAAGCGGCACCTCGACGATCCATACGGCCTCGACACGAAGCTGCCAGCTGATTTCAAGAAGGAGCGGCATATCGAGGACGACAACGGAATGGCCTTCATCCTGCGCGCGGTAAAGCTCCTCCTGCGTGCGGTACCAGATATAAGGATGAATGATGTCGTTCAGCTGCTGCCTTTTCTCTTCATTTGTAAAAATGATCTCGGCCGTTTTCAGGCGGTCAAGAGTGCCGTCCTCATTGAAGATTTCCTTCCCGAAGACCTGCTCCATCCTCGCCATGGCCTGGCTTCCCGGCGTGACCGCTTCGCGGGCCAGCTTGTCCCCGTCGATCACCGGGATCCCCAGTGTATGCATGTAATTGGAAACGGTGCTTTTTCCGCCTCCAACCCCTCCCGTAAGTCCTATCCTGTACAATCTTTTCTCCTGCCTTCTATCGGGCTACTTCGTCTCCGCCCAGTTTTTCCCTTCATTCACATCAGCCACAAGCGGCACTCTGAGGCTTACGACAGATTCCATCGTTTCCTTCAGAAGCTTTGCGACTGCTTCCTTTTCATCGGCCGTGACTTCTGCCACCAGTTCATCGTGGACCTGTAGCAGCACGCGGCTCTTGAAATTTCCTGCCTTCATCTTGTCATAGACGGCAATCATCGCCATCTTCATGATGTCGGCGGCCGTCCCTTGGATCGGCGTGTTCATCGCCGTTCTTTCCGCAAAGGAGCGGCGCTGGAAGTTCTTGCTGTTGATATCGGCGAGCTCCCTGTAACGCCCGTAGAGCGTCACGGCGCGGCCGGTCTTTCTTGCATCCTCGATCATCCTGTTCATAAACGCATGGATGCTCGGGTATCTTTCAAAATATGCCTTGATATAGTCGGCAGCAGCCGTCCTTGTGATGCCGAGCTGGCGCGCAAGGCCGAAATCGCTGATGCCATAGATGATGCCGAAGTTGACGGCTTTCGCATGCGAACGCTGCTCAGGCGTGACGTCCTCGAACGGGATGCCCATGACTTCAGCGGCTGTTCTTCTGTGGATGTCTTCCTTATTGAGGAAAGCACGGATGAGCCCTTCATCTTCCGACATATGCGCGAGCACGCGGAGCTCGACCTGCGAGTAATCGGAGGAAATGAAGGAATCGTAACCCTCTCCCGGAACGAAGAGCGATCTGATCTTCTTTCCTTCTTCCGTCCTGACCGGAATATTCTGCAGGTTCGGATCGGAGCTTGAAAGGCGTCCTGTTGCCGTGACCGTCTGGTTGAACGTCGTATGGATTCGTCCTGTTTCCTTACGGATCAAAAGCGGCAGTGCTTCGAGGTATGTGGAAATCAGCTTGGAAAGCGATCTGTATTCAAGGATATTCTTCACGAACGGGTACTGCTCAGCCAGTTCTTCCAGCACGTCAGCGGCCGTCGAGTATCCTGTCTTCGTCTTCTTTCCTGCAGGAAGGCCCATCTTTTCAAAAAGGATATGGCCGAGCTGCTTGGGCGAATTGATATTGAATTCTTCCCCTGCTTGTTCGTAAATCTTGGAAATCAGCGCTTCTTCCCTGGACTTCATGTCAGCATGGACTTCTTCCCAGCGCTTCGTGTCCGTAGCAATACCTGCCTTTTCCATAGCGGCAAGGACCTTCACGAGTGGCTGCTCGACTTCGTCATAGAGCTTTTCAACGCCGTTCTTTTTGAGCATGTCCCTAGCGTCCTCATAAATGGAAAGGAGGAAGAGGGAAACGGCTGCGCCCTTGGAAGCGAAGTCCTTCATTTCGTCAGCATAGATTTCGGATCGAGGAGGTAGGCGGCAATCGTCGTGTCAAAGAAAGGAATCCCTTCCCATGGGAAATCCGTTTCCATGATGGGCTTGCTGTTTTCCGTGATGACGACTTTGGCTTTCCTTAAAGCTTCTGCCGCTTTTCCAAACTGCTCTGCCTTTACAAGGTAGGCATGGCCATTTTCTGCAATGACTACGCCTTTTGCTTTAAAGAAAGGAGCCGTTCCTTCAAGATCGAAGGAAATGGCGGTTTCCTTTCCTTCAAAGGACAGGCCATCCTTCCAGTCTTCTGCCTTCTCCCCTGCCTTTGCGACTTCTTCCTTCTTCGCTTCGGCCAGAGCCGTGAAGCGCGGAAGTTCGCCGAACTGGGAGAGGAGATTGATGCCGAGGCGGCTGAAGAGTTCCTTCATTTCGCTGATATGAACGGGCTGCGCCATTTCTTCAAGCGTCGTTTCCATCGGAACATCTCTCTTGATCGCAGCGAGCTTGTAGGAAAGGTATGCCATGTCTTTTCCGGCAGCGAGCTTCTTTCCCTGTGCGCCCTTGATTTCATCGACATGCGCATAGAGATTGTCGAGCGTCTTGTACTGCGTCAGAAGCTTCAGCGCTGTCTTTTCGCCGATGCCCGGAACGCCCGGGATGTTGTCGGCGGTATCGCCCATGAGCGCTTTCATGTCGATGACCTGGGACGGCGTGATGCCGTACTTTTCCTCGACAGCTTTCGGCGTCATTTCAGACATGGAGGAAATTCCCTTCTGCGTAAGGTAGACGGTCGTCCTGTCGCTTGCCAGCTGCAGCGCATCGCGGTCCCCTGTCACGATAGCGACAGGCAGTTCCTTTTCATAGCGTGCAGAAAGCGTGCCCAGGACATCGTCGCCTTCATAGCCGGAAAGGCTGTAGACAGCAACGCCCATGACATGCATGACCTCAAGGATGAGATCGAACTGCGGAACGAGCTCGGCCGGAGCCGGCTTTCTTGTCGCTTTGTACCCGTCATACATTTCCGTGCGGAACGTCTGGCGGTCTTTATCGAAGGTGACAGCGACATAAGCCGGATCAAGCTCGCGGTAAAGAGAGAGCAGCATGCGAAGAAAACCATAGACGGCATTCGTCGGCACGCCGTCAGGCGACGTCATCGTCGGAGGAAGCGCATAAAACGCGCGGTACAGAAGGCTGCTGCCATCGATGATGGCTAATTTATTTTCCATGGATACCTCCCATTTAAGGACACAATATGTATTACATTATACCATATTTGAGGGTGCCTGTTCACGGAAGGCCTCCGGCCCCTCCTGTACAAAAAGGCAGGGAAGGATCTTTTCCCTTAAGGCATACCAGAAATGGAAAAAGCAGGATCATTTCCTTATATAATGTAAGGCGCTGGATACACTGCCAGGCGGATTCGATCCATCCGGTCCTGGTCTTTGTCTCAGGCAGCCTGTTTCAACCACAAAAAAATCTCATCATTTCTGATGAGATTATTTTTGAGCTGGTGCGGTCGGAGAGATTTGAACTCTCACGGATTACTCCACTACCGCCTGAAGATAGCGCGTCTGCCAGTTCCGCCACGACCGCATATGTAGTTACAACAACGAGAAACAAGAAATGGAATGGTGCGGCTGGTGAGACTTGAACTCACACGGACGTAAGTCCACTACCCCCTCAAAGT
>OLWG01000683.1_pt1 | contig 10511 bp, 9 predicted proteins | sample 1673721 | NCBI WGS metagenome assembly OLWG01 (sample SAMEA103958125, study PRJEB25191) | human gut metagenome | reverse complement strand
TTAATGTATCAATGGTGTTCTGGAGCTGTTCGTTGTTCTGGAGCTCCTTTTCGATCTTTTCTACTCCGTGCATAACGGTAGTGTGGTCGCGATTTCCAAGATACTGTCCTACATTTTTCAGCGGGATCGCCAGAATTTCACGGCAAAGATACATTGCCACCTGTCTTGGCATCACGATCTTGGAACTTCTTTTATTTCCGCAAAGATCGGCAGTACTTACATTAAAATGCTCTGCTACCATAGAAATAATGTAGTCTGCAGTAATCTGTTTATTTTCATTCGGTGCGACGATATCCTTCAGAGCCTGCTCGGCAAGTTCAAGGGTAACCTCTTTTTTCTCCAGTTTTGCATAAGCAACTACCTTATTGAAGGCACCTTCCAGCTCACGGATGTTGGATTTGATATTATTTGCAATATATTTGATAACATCTTCGCTTACATTGTAGCCGTCCATGTCTTCCTTCTTATGAAGAATAGCCATTCGGGTTTCGTAATCCGGCAGTGTGATATCTGCGATCAGGCCCCATTCAAATCGTGAACGGAAACGTTCTTCCAGGATTTCCATATCTTTTGGCGGTTTATCAGAAGATATGATGATCTGTTTTTTCGCACTGTGCAAACTGTTAAAGGTATGGAAAAATTCTTCCTGTGTAGATTCCTTTCCTATAATAAACTGAATATCATCGACAAGAAGAACATCGATGTTTCTGTATTTTTCACGGAATTTGGACATTGCTGAGTTGTTTCCGTTTCGGATCGTTTCAATCAGTTCATTGGTAAATTCTTCACTGGTAACATACAAAACTTTGCTGTTTTCATCGTGCTCAATAATATAATGAGCGATGGAATGCATAAGATGGGTTTTACCAAGGCCGGCACCTCCATAGATAAACAGTGGGTTGTATGTATCTCCCGGAGATTCAGCAACTGCAAGGGCTGCGGCCTGTGCAAATTTATTATTGTTACCGACGATAAAGGTATCAAAAATATATTTGGGATTGAGGTGAGCTTCTTCACAGCGACGGTCAATATCGGTAAGACCTGTTTCTGCTGCAGCATTATCATAAGAAGAAACTTCTTTTTTGGGTGCCTCATCAGGAGATATGAATTTGACTTCGCATTCATCCATGCCGGTTATTTCGCAAATAGTAACCTGAAGGAGAAGCTTATACTTCTTATTAAGAAGGTTTATTAAAACAACCTGTTCGGAAGGAACAAGAATTGTAATCACATTATCCTTGACATCATAGACTTTTAGCGGCTTCAGCCAGGTATTAAAGGCAACATCGCCTACATCGTAATCTGCTTTAACGGTCTGCAGAATTTTATCCCAATTTTCAATCACTTTATCCATGTTTCTATCTCCTGGTTTTTTGAAAGTTTATAGTATAAGTCAAAAGACATAAATATCCTTTTATATATTATAATAAATTCGCGTGATTAGCAACGGTTAATTGGGGGTATAAAGGGGGAAAATTCACATGTTACGGGGATAGTTTTCCACTTTGTCCACATGTGTATAACCATGAAATGGTGGATAAAACTCCATAAGTTTACATAACATTGGAAATAGTGGAAAAAGAGCTATGGGGATTGTGTATAAGTGTATCCACACTGAAAAAGATGTAAAATAAAGGTTTTTTTGAGTATGTTGTGTAAAAAACAGTCGAAAAATGGGGATAAAAACGCAGGAAAAATTAGAGTTATCCACAAGTTATCCACAAAAAGTGGATAACTTTACGTTAACCATAACTTTCCACATAGATGTGTGGGTTAATCCACAATTGGCTGAAATGCTGATATTTCTTGAGATTTTTAATATTTTGGCTTGACGAACAGGGTCATTATGAATATAATTGAAATGATGTTCTAGGAAAATATTACGAATACGCTATAATAGATAAAGGAGGTGCTTTACCTATGAAAATGACATTTCAGCCAAAGAAAAGATCCAGAGCTAAAGTTCATGGATTCAGAGCTCGTATGAGCACAAAAGGTGGCCGTAAAGTATTAGCTGCCAGAAGATTAAAAGGAAGAAAACAGTTATCAGCCTAAAGATATAAGACCGCAGTTGATGTGGTCTTTTCTTCTATAATGAAAAAAGGAGGATTCGATGAAATATTCAGAGTCCTTAAAGAAAAACAGAGATTTTCAACAGGTTTACAAGCGTGGAACATCAAAAGCAAATCGGTATCTGGTGATGTACGTGCTGCCTAATCAGCACATGATGAATCGTCTGGGAATATCAGTAAGTAAAAAAGTAGGGAATAGTGTGGTACGCCACAGAGTCACCAGACTGATCAGAGAGAGCTATCGCCTGAATGAGAGATCATTTCGTCAGGGGCTGGACATTGTAGTGGTCGCAAGGCCAAATGCCAAGGACAGGACCTACCAGGAGATCGAGAGTGCACTTATGCACCTTGCAGGAAGAATGAAGATCCGCCGTGAGGCTGAGGTTCATTCAGAAGAATCAGAGAACGGATCAGGTCAGGCAGGAGAGCAGTAGTACTCGCAGATCGTTCCGTGGGAGGGTCATATTATGAACAGATGGAAACCTAAAAATATTATGATCAGATTGATTCGTCTCTATCAGAAATATATATCGCCGATGAAGAGAACAAAATGTCCTTATATTCCCACATGTTCTCAATATGGTTTGGAAGCAATCGAAAAATATGGTGCGCTTAAGGGAGGATTACTTGCAGTATGGAGAATATTACGCTGTAATCCTTTTTCTCATGGAGGATATGATCCCGTACCATAAGTGTAAATGGAGCATGAGCCGTCCGTCGTGACGGTTTACTTCATAAGATTATCCAGGAGGAACTAGAAAATTGGAAAGTATGATTTTGGCTACTAAGAGTGGTACCCCGATCATTGGTCAGATTGCAGTTGTAATGGGATGGATCATGAATGCAATCTACAAGGTTCTGGAAGCCGTAGGAATTCAGAATCTTGGCCTTTGTATTATTATTTTCAGTATTCTGATCTACCTTTGTATGACTCCTCTGCAGATCAAACAGCAGAAATTCTCCAAGCTGAGTGCGATCATGCAGCCTGAGATCCAGAAGATCCAGAAAAAATACCAGGGTAAAAAAGATCAGGATTCCATGATGAAGATGCAGGAAGAAACACAGGCAGTTTACCAGAAATATGGTGTATCTGCGACAGGAAGCTGTGTTCAGCTGGCAATCCAGATGCCGATCCTGTTTGCTCTGTATCAGGTAATCCAGAACATTCCGGCTTATGTTGGAAGTGTTTACAATGTATTTAACGGTGTCTGCACAAAAATCCTTGCAGTAGACGGATTTACAGATATCATCAACAACTTTATCACAGACAACAAGATGACACGAGTAAGACAGGTAACTGAGAATGCAGATTCTATCGTAGATTTCCTGTATGCGCTGTCTCCGTCTCAGTGGGAATCCTTACAGAATATCAGCCAGTTCTCCGGATTTTCAGATCAGATCAGCAAGACTGCTTCTGAAATCCAGAAAATGCAGACATTTGGTGTGCTGAACATTGCTGACCAGCCACTGAGTTATATCAAAACGGGATCCCTGATCCTTATCATCGCAGCTCTTGCAATTCCGCTTCTTTCCTGGGCTACACAGATGCTCAACCTGAAGCTTATGCCACAGGCAGCGACGCAGAATGGCAATAATGATAACAATGCCATGGCAAGTTCCATGAAGACGATGAACACAGTAATGCCGCTTATGTCAGCATTTTTCTGTTTCACCTTCCCGGTAGGTCTTGGTATTTACTGGATCGCAAGTTCCGTAGTAAGAAGTATCCAGCAGCTGCTGATCAACCGTCATCTGAACAAGATGAATATCGATGACCTTGTTAATGAAAATATGAAAAAGATGGAAGCCAAGAGAGCAAAAGAAGGACTTCCGCCGCAGAAGATTACAAATCAGGCTCATCAGAGTGCCCGAAACATCAATAAGATTGAAAAAGGCATGAGTGGTACTGATGAAGCAAATCGTGCAAAAAAAGTAGAAGAAGCTTACAAGAATGCATCTCATGCAAAAGCCGGAAGTATCACAGCCAAGGCAAATCTTGTAAGAGATTACGAAGAACGTAATAAGAAGAAATAAGGAAAGGAAGGTCGGGTTTTTACTATGGATGAATATATGCAGTTTTCAGCCAAAACAAAGAACGAGGCAATTACAAAGGCATGTATTGAACTGGGTGTATCCAGTGATCAGCTTGATATTCAGGTAGTCAGCGAAGGAAGTTCCGGATTTTTTGGAATCGGAAGTAAACCGGCAATTATCAAAGCTCGTAAAGTATATGATAATTCTGAAGAAAAAGAAATCGAAAAAATCGTTGATTCTGTTAAAATTAATGCTTTTAAAGAAGATACCGTAAAAGAAACACAGAAATCTGCACCGAAATCCGTTTCCAGACAGAACGATGTGAAACCGGAGACTAAGACAGAAACCGCAAAAGCATCAAAAGAAGAAAAACAGCCGAGACCTGCAAAAGAAAAACCTGCAAAAGAGAAACCGGTAAAAGAACAGAAAGAAAGACCGGCGAAAGAAAAACAGGTAAAAGCATCAAAACCGATCGAAATCATTACAGATCCGGAAGAAATCAAAGATATTGAAGAGAGAGCACTTGTATTCCTTCGCGATGTATTTGGTTCCATGGATCTTGGAGAAGTTCATATCACTTCAAAATACAATACAACAGACGGTTGTCTGGAAGTTGATTTTGAAGGAGAAGATATGGGCATCCTTATCGGTAAGAGAGGACAGACACTGGATTCTCTCCAGTATCTGACAAGCCTTGTTGTAAATAAAGGCAAATCCGATTATATCCGTGTCAAACTTGATACAGAGGATTACAGAAGACGTCGTAAAGAGACTCTGGAAAACCTTGCATCCACTCTGCACTGCAGGGAAATAAATTTGTTGAAACAGTCAGTGAAGGTGAGGAACCTTACCGTCATGTAGTTGTTAAATTAAAAAGATATTAATATATGAATCTAAAAAAGATGTTATTCTAGGTGAAAGCGTGAATAACACGTCTTGACGTGTGTGCTTACCTGGGGTAACATCTTTTTTTAGATAGAATACCAGGGTGAAAAGTTCTAAATCCACATGAGCTTGCGTAGCACGGAACAATCCGTAGGTATTCTAAATATTAGAATAATATCTGCGCCAGCAGATATATCCTTAGGAGGAAATATGGACGCAACAATTGCAGCAATTTCTACAGCAATGAGTGCTTCAGGTATTGGTATTGTCCGTATCAGTGGCGAAAATGCTATGGATGTGATCGCGAAGATCTATCGTTCCAAAAACGGAAAAAAAGATATTCGTACAGTCGTCAGCCATACCATTCATTATGGATTTATCTATGATGGAGAAGAAGTTGTAGATGAAGTACTGGTTATGATCATGAGAGGACCTCACACATATACGGGTGAGGACACCGTAGAAATAGATTGTCATGGCGGTGTATATGCCATGAAACGCGTTCTGGAAACTGTTCTGAAAAATGGTGCGGTGATCGCAGAACCGGGAGAGTTTACAAAAAGAGCATTTCTGAACGGAAGGCTGGACCTGTCTCAGGCAGAGGCAGTTATGGATGTCATTCAGGCAAAGAATTCCATGGCACTCAAAAGTTCTGTCGAACAGTTAAAGGGTTCTGTACAGCGGGCTGTTAAAGAAATTCGTGCAAGACTGCTTCACCAGATTGCATATATAGAAACGGCACTGGATGATCCGGAACATTTTGACCTCACAGACTATCCACAGGAACTGCAGAAAATTGTGGAAAAAGAGAGTGAAAATATTAGTGAACTGTTGAAAACAGCGGACGATGGAAGAATGATACAGGAAGGAATCAAGACGGTTATCCTTGGAAAACCAAATGCAGGAAAGTCATCTCTTCTGAATTTTCTGGTTGGAGAAGACCGGGCAATCGTTACAGAAATTGCCGGAACGACAAGAGATATTCTGGAGGAATATATTTCTCTGAACGGGATCACGCTTCGCGTGATCGATACCGCCGGAATCCGTGAAACGGAAGATGTTGTCGAAAAGATCGGAGTCGGTAAGGCAAAACAAATGGCGGAAAACGCAGATCTGATCCTTTATGTTGTGGATTCTTCACTGCCGCTGGATGATAATGACCGCGAGATCATGGAATTACTTTCCGGACGGAAGAGTATCGTAATTTACAATAAAACAGATCTTGAGGCGGCTGTTGATATTGAAGAATTAAAGGAAAAAACAGGAAGCCCGGTCATTCCGGTATCTGTTGTGGAAGAAACCGGAATCAGTCAGCTGGAGGATGAGATCAAGAGGATGTTTTTCCATGGAGAGCTTTCCTTTAACGATGAGGTATATATTACAAATGCCCGTCACAAAGAGGCACTGGAAGAGGCAGAAGAGAGTCTTGCAATGGTAAAACAGAGTATTGAGGATGGCATGCCGGAAGACTTCTTTTCCATTGACCTGATGAATGCGTACGAGAGTCTTGGACGCATCGTGGGTGAATCTGTGGGAGAAGACCTTGTAAACGAGATTTTCAGCAAATTCTGCGTTGGTAAATAAGAAGGGAAGATAAATAATGGAGACAAAAACACTGGAAAAAACCTGTGATATTGTTGTAGTAGGAGCGGGACATGCAGGCTGTGAAGCATCACTTGCCTGTGCACGTCTGGGGCTGGATACAGTAATGTTTACGGTAAGCGTAGACAGTATTGCCTTAATGCCATGTAACCCGAATGTCGGCGGCAGCTCCAAGGGACATCTGGTAAAAGAACTGGATGCGCTTGGCGGAGAGATGGGAAAAAATATCGACAAAACTTTTATTCAGTCAAAGATGCTGAACAGTTCCAAGGGACCGGCAGTTCATTCACTGAGAGCACAGGCAGACAAACAGGCCTACAGCACAGAGATGAGAAAGACTTTGGAAAATCAGGAGAATCTGACCATTAAACAGGGAGAAGTCACAAAGCTTCTCGTGGAAGAAGGCAAAATTACAGGAGTGCAGCTTTATTCAGGTGCAGTTTATCACTGCCAGGCAGTTGTACTCTGTACAGGAACGTACCTGAAAGCAAGATGTATCTACGGTGATGTCAGCAATTATACCGGACCAAATGGACTGCAGGCGGCCAATTATCTGACAGATTCACTCAAAGAGCTTGGAATCGAGATGTTCCGCTTCAAGACAGGAACACCGGCACGAATTGCCGGAAATACGATCAATTATTCCAAAATGGAAGAGCAGTTTGGCGATGAAAGAGTAGTTCCATTCTCATTTTCAACGGATCCGGAGTCTGTACAGATCCAGCAGAAGTCCTGCTGGCTGACTTATACGAATGAGACAACACATGAGATCATCCGTGGCAATCTGGACCGTTCACCGCTTTATTCAGGAGCAATTGAAGGTACGGGACCGAGATATTGTCCGTCTATCGAGGATAAGGTTGTAAAATTTGCAGATAAAGAACGCCATCAGGTTTTTCTTGAGCCGGAGGGACGTTATACAAATGAAATGTATGTCGGAGGTATGTCGTCCTCTTTGCCGGAGGATGTGCAGCTTGCCATGTATCGGACGGTTCCAGGGCTGGAAAACTGCCGGATCGTGCGCAATGCATATGCGATTGAATATGATTGCATCGACGCAAGACAGCTGTACCCGACGTTGGAATTTAAGGATGTTGAGGGGCTTTTTTCGGCAGGACAGTTCAATGGAAGCAGCGGCTATGAGGAAGCGGCTTCCCAGGGCATTCTTGCAGGAATCAATGCGGGTCTGAAATGTCAGGGCAGGGAGCCGATGATTATCGATCGCTCGGAAGGCTATCTGGGCGTTCTGGTAGATGACCTTGTGACGAAGGAAAATACAGAACCGTACCGGATGATGACCTCGCGGTCAGAATACAGATTACTGCTTCGCCAGGACAATGCGGATCTGCGTCTGCGCAGGAAGGGCTATGAGGCTGGTCTGATTTCGGAAGAGCAGATGCAGTGGCTGGAACAGAAAGAACAGATGATTACACAGGAGATGGATCGTCTGAAAAAAACTGTGATCGGCGCATCGGCAGAGCATCAGAAGTTTTTGGAGAAAATGGGCAGTACACCTTTGAAGACGGCAGCGTCTCTGGCGGAGTTGATGTGCAGACCGGAACTTTCCTATGAAATGCTTGCAGAAATCGATCAGAATCGGAAGCTTTTACCGGCAGAGGTCATTGAGCAGGTAGAAATCGAAATCAAATATGAAGGTTATATTGAGCGCCAGAAGCGACAGGTAGATCAGTACAAGAAGATGGAAAAGCATAAAATCCCGAATTGGATGGATTATGATGAGGTTCCGAGCCTGCGTCTGGAGGCAAGACAGAAGTTAAAAGCGTTCCGTCCGGTATCGGTTGGACAGGCTTCCAGAATTTCCGGCGTTTCCCCGGCGGATATTTCCGTGCTTTTGGTATATCTGGAGCATGAAAGTCATATGCGCGATTTGAAGAAAGAATAGGAGAACATATGTTCTATGTACGGAATGGATCAATTTGAAAATGAATTAAAAGAATTGCGGATCGTTCTTTCGGATGTCCAGAAGCAGCAGTTCGAGGAATATTATAAGCTTTTGGTGGAATGGAACGAAGTAATGAATCTGACGGCGATCACAGATTACAAAGATGTAATGAAAAAGCATTTTTTCGACAGTCTGACGGTTGTTCGTGCCTATCCGGAAATCCTGACGGAGGCGGTTTCCGTTATCGATATCGGAACCGGCGCAGGTTTTCCGGGAATTCCGCTGAAAATTGCATTTCCGCAGATTCGACTGACTTTACTGGATTCTTTACAAAAACGATTGAAGTTTTTACAGGAGGTTTCTGATAAACTGGAATTAGGTGAGATCCAGATGCTTCATGGCAGAGCGGAGGACTATGCAAAACAGCCAGAGTTCAGAGAGCATTTCGATTTATGCGTTTCAAGAGCAGTAGCAAATTTATCAACGCTTTCTGAGCTATGTCTTCCTTATGTAAAAGAAAACGGGAAATTCATTCCTTATAAGGCAGAAAAAGCGGAGGTGGAAATTGAAGCGGCACAGAAAGCGGTCGATCTTCTTGGTGGAGAAATATCTGATAAGATCGAGTTCCAGCTTCCGGGCGGAGAGATGGGAAGAACGCTGGTTGTGATTGATAAGATTAAAAAGACGCCGAAAAAATATCCGAGAAAAGCAGGTACACCGGCAAAGATGCCGATTGTCTGAGTTGGTCAACCTGAGTGGGAGATGTTTCACGTGAAACATCTCCTTTTTTATAATCCTCAAATGTTTCACGTGAAACATTGACCGGACAAGTCGGAACGAAAAATAGAGACATACAGCGAAAGAGAGGAGCAGTAGTGCGTTTCAAAGATTAGACTGAAATAAGAATATAGTGTAAGATTGAAAATTTCCTTTTTACGTCAAAAAACGGAACTGCTGAAAAAAAGTGCATTCCTTTTTACAAATTTATAACTATTAGCAATGGCATTCTTGAAATGTTGATGTTATAATAAATGATGTGAATTTGAAACGGTAAGAGAAGAAGTCGTGAAACGACACGAGGTGTATGAATTTCAATGGGGAGAGCAATAGCAATTGCGAACCAGAAGGGCGGCGTTGGTAAAACAACGACAGCGATCAATCTGTCAGCCTGTCTGGCGGCGAAAAGAAAAAAAGTATTAGTTATCGACATGGATCCACAGGGAAATACGACCAGTGGATTCGGCGTCGAAAAAAATGAACTGGAAAACACAGTTTATGAATTGATTCTTGGTGAGTGTTCGGTAGAAGAGTGTCTGATCAAGAATGTTGTTAAGAATGTCTCAATTATTCCGTCAAATGTCAATCTTGCCGCAGCGGAGATTGAACTGATTGGAGTAGATAAAAAAGAGTACATTTTGAAAAATGAAATCGACTGGATTCGAGATCAGTACGATTTTATCATCATCGATTGCCCGCCGTCGCTCAGCATGCTGACGATCAATGCGATGACGACAGCGGATACAGTTCTTGTTCCGATTCAGTGCGAATACTATGCGCTGGAGGGATTGAGTCAGCTGATCCATACCGTAAATCTGGTAAGAGAACGTCTGAATCCGACTCTGGATATCGAAGGTATCGTATTTACCATGTATGATGCGAGAACAAATCTTTCGATGCAGGTCGTTGAAAATGTCAAGGATCATCTGAATCAAAAGGTTTACAAGACGATGATTCCCAGAAATATTCGACTTGCAGAGGCACCGAGTTATGGAATGCCGATCAATCTTTATGATGCAAAGTCAGCAGGAGCAGAGAGCTATATGGCACTTGCGGATGAAGTCATAAAGAGAAAGGGTATATAATGGCGTTGAAAAGAGGATTAGGAAAAGGACTGGATTCTCTGATTCCGACAAATGTGATGATGGAGTCAGAGGTAAAGCATGCTACAGTTTCAACCGCCTCATCAGCTGAGGAGGGAAAAGACGGCACTCTAATGGTAAAGCTGTCAAAGGTAG
>OLWG01000682.1_pt1 | contig 10523 bp, 4 predicted proteins | sample 1673721 | NCBI WGS metagenome assembly OLWG01 (sample SAMEA103958125, study PRJEB25191) | human gut metagenome | reverse complement strand
AACTGTGAAGCCGGACGAGCTGAACAAAGGAAAGCAATTGACTGCCGAAGACGCTCTGGTGGGTAAGGTTGCCGGTGTGAACATTGTACCGGGCAGCGGTGCTCCGGGCAGCGGCGGTACCATCCGTATCCGTATGGGAACTTCTTTGTCAGCAGACAACGACCCACTGATAGTTATCGACGGTGTGCCTGTCAGCAACGCCTCCATCAGCTCTATCAACCCGAATGACATTGCTTCGTTTACGGTATTGAAAGATGCTTCGGCAACAGCCATCTACGGTTCGCGTGCCTCCAACGGTGTCATCATTATCACTACGAAGAAAGGAAACACCGACGGTGTTTCACGTCCCTCTTTCAGCTACAGTGCCAACGTGACGGTGGGCAATGTGTATAAGAAACTGGATGTACTTTCCGCTTCCGAATATCGCGAAGCCTTTGCCAAGTATGCCAATGCTCCGGAGGCTTTCAAGCTGGGTGATGTCAATACCGACTGGCAGGATGAAATCTACCGCGTGGCAATGGGTACAGACCACAACCTCTCCATGACTGGTGCTTTGAAGAATATGCCTTACCGCGTGTCCGTGGGCTATACCAACCAGAACGGTACGTTGAAAAACAACAACTACCAGCGCCTCAATGCCAGTATCGGTTTGTCGCCCAAGTTCTTCGACAAGCATCTCTCTGTTGACATCAATATCAAGGGTAGCATCGAGGACGAAAAGCCGGTTTCCACCAGTGTCATCGGAAGTGCCGTAGGTTTCGACCCTACACGCCCTGTATATCAGAACTATGACGGTAATGTAGGTTTGGGGTACTATATGTGGATGGGTGTAAGTAATACCCCCATCACGCTAGCTGCCTCAAACCCCGTCTCCGACTTGGAACTTGCCGACAAGCAGAACAAGACCAAACGCTCCATCGGTAATATTGCCCTCGATTATAAAATACACGGTTTTGAAGACTTTCGACTGAACCTGAACATGGGGTATGATTTCCTGACGGAAGACAAACACGATAACATGCCTGACTTGGCCCCCGCCATGTACACCGGCAACGAACAGGATGGTACCGGAAAGCGTTATACATATCATAACGACAAACGCAATACACTACTCGACTTCTACGCCAACTATGCCAAAGACTTCAACGACCATAACCTCAATGCCATGGCTGGTTACGGCTGGCAACGTTTCTGGTACAAGAACCATGATACCACTACCGACACCAAGGGTGAGGATCTTACCTCTCCCAAGCGCGAGGAAGCTGAACTCTACCTGCTCTCCTTCTACGGTCGATTGAACTACTCTTGGAAACAGCGTTATATGCTGACTGCTACGTTACGTGCCGATGCTTCTTCTCGCTTCTCGCCCGAGACCCGTTGGGGCTACTTCCCTTCCGTAGCCGCTGCATGGCGTGTGAACGATGAGGCTTTCTTGGCAGACAACAAAGTAGTGTCCGACCTAAAACTCCGTTTGAGCTACGGTCAGACCGGCCAGCAGTCCATCGGTTCCTACTACCAGCATTTGTCCACCTATACTGCATCTTACGATGAGTCCAGATACTTGTTCGGTAACAAGTGGTACACCACCTACCGCCCCAACGGCTACGATCCCAACATTAAATGGGAGACTACGGAAACTTACAACATCGGTATCGACTACGGTTTCTTGAACAACCGCATCTCGGGTACGATTGACTACTACTGGCGTAACACGAAAGACCTGCTGAACGACATTTTTGTACCTGCCGGCAGTAACTTCACCAACCGTATCGAAACCAACATCGGTGATATGGAAAGCAAAGGTCTTGAAATCGGTGTGAACTTGGTTCCCATCCAGACCAAAGATTGGGAATGGAACATCAGCGGTAACTTCACTTGGAATGCCTCAAAGATTACCAAGCTGAACACCATCGACAACGAGAGCAACTACGTAAAGACAGGTAACGCCGGAGGTACAGGCCGCTATCTGCAAGTACACATGGTAGGAGAGACTCCGAATACCTACTATCTACTGAAGCAAGCTTATGACGAAAACGGACAGCCGCTGGACGGTAAATACATTGCCAAAGACGGCTCCATCACTTCTAGCGAAGAAGACTCTAACAAGTACGTCACTGGTAAGAGTTCCAAGGCCCCTTACTATTGCGGTCTGTCCACCCGTCTGTCCTACAAGAATTGGGATTTGGGCATCAACGGACACGGTAGCTTCGGTTTCTATGTCTATAACTATGTGGCTGCTTCCAACTCCTTGGATGCACTCTATGGCAGCAACGGCGTTTCCAGCAACATCCTGCGTTCTACGCTCGAAAACAAGTTTACGCAAGACCGCCAGTTCACCGACCATTTCCTGGAGAGAGGCAACTTCTTCCGTATAGACAATATCACCATCGGTCATACGTTCAATAAACTGTGGAACGACGGGACATCGCTCCGTCTCTCCTTCGCCGTACAGAATGTATGCACTTTGAGCGGATACTCCGGTCTTGATCCGGAGCTTTATGACGGAATCGATAAAAACATCTATCAGCGTCCGCGTACGTTCATGCTGGGAGTTAACCTTAATTTTTAATGACTAAAAACAGATACATGATTATGAAAACTAGATATTTCAAATTAGTAACAGTATGTTTGCTGGCTGTGTCACTTTTTGCTTCTTGCCTGGGCGACCTGGATACATTGCCGCTGGATGATAACGAACTGACCGGTGAGATGGTGTACTCTACTCCCGAGGGCTATATCGGCATGATTGCCAAGTGTTATGCTGCCCTGATACAGACAGGGCAGAAGGGTGGTGACGGAGGAGACGGCGATGTGTCGGGCATCGATGAAGGATATTCTGGTTATACTCGTGCCTTGTTCTACTTGCAGGAAGCTTGTACGGATGAAATCGTATTCCAGTCCGGTGGCAGCAAGGGTGTACGTGCCATGCTTTACTTGAATTGGGATGCTTCTACTGAGATTGTGGGTTATCCTTATTACCGTCTTTTCATGACCATTAACTATTGCAACGAGTTCCTACGTGAATGTACAGAGAGCAAATTGCAGGAGAGAGGTGTGTATGAAGCCTTGAAAGACGAGTATCAATACTATTGTGCCGAAGCCCGCTTCATCCGTGCTTATAGTTACAGTATGCTCTGCGACCTTTACGGTTCTACACCCTTCGTGGACGAAACGATGGAAGTAGGTGACATGCCCGAGCAAGCCACTCGCGAGGAAATCTACAACTTTGTGGTGTCCGAACTGGAAGAATTGACCACCCTGCTGAAAGAACCCAAAAAGAACGAATATGCCCGTGTGGACCGTGTAGCAGCCTGGTTCTTGCTGTCACGTGTTTACTTGAATGCCGAAACTTGGGTAGGAAAGAATGAATACACAAACGCATACAAATATGCCAAAAAGGTAATTACGGAAGGTAATTATCCGCTGGCTTCCGATTATCGCCACATCTTCTTGGCAGACAATGAAACTTGTTCCGAAATCATCTGGCCGCTGGTGCAGGATGCAGACTATGCGCAAGGCAGCGCAGGTACTAACTTCCTGATTAAGGCGTTGATGAATGGAGATATGGGCAACTATATCCGGATAGGTGTGAACGGCACCTGGGGCAATGCCCGCGTAAAGACACAGCTGGTGGATATGTTCGAAGAAGAAGACCAGACTTTTGTGGCAGACGACATCTGGGGGAACGGCAAGAAAGACAAGCGTGCCCAATTCTTCTCTATTGGCCACACCAAAGAAACTTGGGTAGAAGGCAAGGAGTTCCAGAGCGATTTCAATAACGGCTACGCCTGCATCAAGTGGAGAAACGTGCGCAAAGACGGCAGTGAACTGGAACCAGGCGGCACGAAGTACTCCTCTGTCGATTATCCGATGTTCCGTACGGCAGATGCCTACTTGATGGCGGCTGAGGCTATTCTGCGTGGCGCCGAAGGTGGTTCGCGTACCGAAGCGTTGGAGTATGTGAATGAAATCAGAGACCGTGCTTACATGTCCGGCAAATATGGTAATGGCGTATCGGGACGCATCAGCGACAGTCGGTTGAATCTTGATTTCCTTTTGGATGAACGTGCCCGCGAGTTGCACATGGAGTTGGTTCGCCGTACAGACCTGATTCGTTTTGGTAAGTTCACCAAGGGATATAACTGGGACTGGAAAGGTAGTGACAATGGCGTGGCAGGTTCTTACATAGGTAAGGATGTGGACGACAAATACAACCTCTTCCCCATTCCGCAGGACGAGTTTACCACCAATCCTAATTTGACACAAAATCCTGATTTCTTGAACTGAAAAGCTTTATTATCCTATGAATTTTAGATTGAAACGAATCGTTTTTTCTACCATTCTTTTTGCATTTTTAATATTATGTGCAATTCCTCTTCCTACTAATTCTTTCATAACAAATGGTTTAAATAATTCTACAGCCATTTCTTTTGGAAGACCACATTGGTATATCTTAAGTTCTGGACCTACAACGATAACTGAACGTCCAGAGTAGTCAACTCTTTTTCCTAGTAAGTTTTGACGGAATCTACCTTGTTTTCCTTTTAATAAGTCTGATAAAGATTTTAGTGGTCTGTTACCAGCTCCTGTAACAGGTCTTCCTCTTCTTGAGTTATCAATTAAAGCATCTACTGATTCTTGTAACATTCTTTTTTCATTTCTTACAATGATTTCTGGTGCTCCAAGTTCAAGTAATCTCTTTAATCTATTATTTCTGTTTATTACTCTTCTATATAAGTCATTTAAGTCTGACGTTGCAAATCTACCACCATCTAATTGTACCATAGGTCTTAAATCCGGTGGAATTACTGGCACAACATTCATTACCATCCATTCAGGTCTGTTTCCTGATTTTCTGAATGCTTCTACTGTGTCTAATCTTTTTATTAATTTTGCTTTTCTTTGTTCACTTGCTGATTCTAAGTCTTTTTCTATCTCTGCTGATAGTTTATCTAAATCTACTTGCTCTAGTAATTTTCTGATTGCTTCTGCTCCCATTTCGGCTTTAAATGATTTTCTACCATATTTTTCTTCTGCTTCATGGTATTCTTTTTCATTTAATACTTGGCATTCTTCTAGTCCAGATGTACCTTTATCTGTTACTACGTATGAAGCAAAATAAATTACTTTCTCTAAGTTTCTTGGTGAAATATCTAATATTAATGCAATTCTACTTGGAATTCCTTTAAAATACCAAATATGTGCAACTGGTGCAGCAAGTTCTATATGCCCCATTCTTTCTCTTCTTACTTTTGCCTTTGTTACTTCAACACCACACCTATCACAAACTATTCCTTTATATCTTACTCTTTTATATTTTCCACAATGACATTCCCAATCTTTTGTTGGTCCAAATATTTTTTCACAAAATAGACCATCTTTTTCTGGTTTTAATGTTCTATAATTTATAGTTTCTGGCTTTTTTACTTCACCTTTTGACCATTCTCTTATTTTTTCATCTGATGCAATTCCTATTTTAATTTTGTTGAATACTTCTAATTCATCCATCTTTATTAGATGTCCCCCTTCTCTAATTATTTGGGTAATTTTCAAACAGTATTGATGTCTATCCACTGCTCCTGCACATTTTACTGTCGCACCAATACTTTTGAAAATTTATGTAATTTTATTCTTCTATATCATCTATATTATCATCATAAATACTATCTTCATCTTCTAAATCTTCATCATCAAATAATTGATCATTTTCTTCATCTTCGTCATCAATCATTTCTTCGTCTTCTTCAGAATATCCGTCTTCTAAGTCTTCATGAATTAATACATCATCTTCTGTTAGGGCTTTTCCACTAGTTGTCTCTTCATAGTCTATTCCATCTTCTATATGTTCTTTTAGTTCTAGTTCTTCATTAGTATCAGAATATAATTTAATGTCTAATCCTAATGCTTGTAATTCTTTTACAAGAACTTTAAAGCTTTCTGGAACTCCTGGTTCAGGAATATTTTCACCTTTGACGATTGCTTCATATGCTTTAACACGTCCAACAGTATCATCTGATTTTACTGTTAAAATTTCTTGTAATGTATATGCAGCACCATATGCTTCTAGTGCCCAAACTTCCATCTCTCCAAAACGTTGTCCACCAAATTGAGCTTTACCTCCAAGTGGTTGTTGTGTTACTAGTGAGTATGGTCCAGTTGAACGAGCATGTATTTTATCATCAACTAGATGATGTAGTTTTAACATGTACATAACACCAACTGTTATTGGACTTGCAAATGGTTCACCTGTTCTACCATCATATAAAGTTTGTTTACCATCTGGAGTTAGTCCAGCTTCTTGTAGTAATTCTTCTATTTCTTCATCTGATGCACCATCAAATACTGGTGTTGAAACTTTCCATCCTAATGCTCTTGCTGCTGCACCTAAATGAACTTCTAGAATTTGTCCTAAGTTCATACGTGATGGTATACCTAATGGGTTTAATAATATATCTATTGGTGTTCCATCTGGTAAGAATGGCATATCTTCTTTTGGTAATATTCTTGAAATTACACCTTTGTTACCATGACGTCCAGCCATTTTATCTCCAACTGATATCTTTCTCTTTGTAGCAATATAACATCTAATTACTTGATTTACTCCAGGGCCTAATTCTTCTGAATTATCTCTTGTAAAGATTTTTACATCAACTATTGTTCCAGCTTCTCCATGTGGTACACGAAGTGATGTATCTCTTACTTCTCTAGCTTTTTCACCAAAGATAGCTCTTAATAATCTTTCTTCTGCTGTTAGTTCTGTTTCTCCTTTTGGAGTTACTTTACCAACTAAGATGTCTCCTGGTCTTACTTCTGCACCAATTCTTATAATTCCGTTTTCATCTAGATCTTTTAATGCATCATCACCAACATTTGGAATATCTCTTGTGATTTCTTCTGCACCTAGTTTTGTATCACGGCATTCACAATCATATTCTTCAATATGAATTGATGTGAATACATCTTCTTGTACTAATCTTTCATTTAAAAGAATAGCATCCTCGTAGTTGTAACCTTCCCATGTAGAGAATGCAACAAGCATGTTTTTACCTAATGCCATTTCTCCATCTTTTGTTGCAGGTCCATCTGCTAAGGCATCACCTTTTTTAACCATTTCACCTTTTTTTACAATAGGTCTTTGATTTATACATGTTCCCCCATTTGTTCTCTTGAATTTACGTAATTTATGTACAACTGTTTTTCCATTATTGTATTTCATTGTGATAGCATTACCTGTAACTTTTTCTACAAATCCATCATCTTCTGCTAAAACTAAAATTCCAGAGTCCATTGCAGCTCTGTATTCTATACCTGTTGCAATTATTGGAGCTTCTGTTGTCATTAATGGAACTGCTTGACGTTGCATGTTTGAACCCATCAATGATCTTTTAGCATCATCGTTTTCCAAGAATGGAATCATGGCTGCTGCTATTGATACTAATTGTTTTGGTGATACATCTATATATTGAACTTCATTTTTATCAACTTCTATAATTTCATTTTTACGTCTTACACGTATACGTTGGTTTATAAATTCTCCACTTTCTGTCATTGGCTCTGATGCTTGAGCTATTGTATAATTATCTTCAACATCTGCACTCATATATTCTACTATATCTGTTACTTTATGTGTTTCTGGGTCAATTTTTCTGTATGGTGTTTCTATAAATCCATATTCATTAATACTTGCAAATGAAGATAATGCTGATATTAATCCGATGTTTGGTCCTTCTGGTGATTCTATTGGACATAATCTACCATAGTGTGTATAGTGAATATCACGTACTTCGAATCCAGCTCTTTCTCTTGAAAGTCCTCCAGGTCCTAATGCTGAAATTCTTCTTTTATGTGTTAATTCTGAAAGTGGATTTGTTTGATCCATGAATTGTGATAATTGTGAACTTCCAAAGAATTCTCTTATTGATGATGTTATTGGTTTTGTGTTTATTAATGTTTGTGGTGTTATAACATCTAAGTCTTGGATTGTCATTCTTTCACGTACTACTCTTTCAAGTCTTGTTAAACCGATTCTAAATTGGTTTTGTAACAATTCTCCAACACATCTTATTCTACGGTTTGCTAAGTGGTCTATATCATCTTTCTTTCCTAATCCATTGTACATGTTTAATAGGTAGTTAATTGAAGCGATTATGTCTTCTGTTGTAATATGCTTTGGAACTAGTTCCTCATATCTCTCTTTTATTGTTTCCACTAAACTTTCCTCTGTTGTATTTTCCATAATGTTTTTTAATACTTCATAATTTACTTCTTCTTTGAAGTGTAAACTGCTTAAATCAACATTTGGTAATACTTTGTGGATATTTACTATTCCGTTTCCTATTACTTTAACTTTTTTGTCACCTATTTTTAGGTTTACAATATTTATTCCTGCATTTTGGATATCTTCTGCAACTTCTGGTGTAATTACTTCTCCTGCTGTTACAAATACTTCTCCTGTTTCTTTGTCCATGATGTCTTCAAAAGCTATTTGATTTTTGATTCTATTTGCTATGCTTAATTTTTGGTTGAATTTGAATCTTCCTACTTTTGCTAAGTCATATCTTCTATTGTCAAAGAATAATCCATTAAATAGACTTCTTGCAGCTTCTACTGTTGGTAATTCTCCTGGTCTTAATTTTTTGTAGATTTCAATTAATGCTTCATCTTGAGTTTTTATTGGGTCCTTTTCTAATGTTACTCTTAATTTTTCTTCATTTCCAAAGAAATCAAGTATTTGTTCATCTGTTGCTAATCCTAAAGCTCTTAATAATGTTGTTACTGGAATTTTTCTAGTTCTGTCTACACGAGCATAAAAAACATCATTACTATCTGTTTCATATTCTATCCATGCTCCTCTTAATGGCATTACTGTTGATGTATATGTTTTCTTTCCTGTTTTTGTATCAAATATTTCGTCATAATAACATCCTGGTGAACGTACTAACTGACTTACTACAACTCTTTCTGCACCATTTATAATGAATGTTCCACTTTCTGTCATTAATGGAAAATCACCTAAATAAATTTCTTGTTCTTTGATTTCTCCTGATTCACGGTTTATTAATCTAACTTTTACGTGTAATCTTGCAGAATATGTAGCATCTCTTTCTTTTGCTTCTTCTTCTGTATATTTTGTTTTGTCTTCCATGTAATAATCGAAAAATTCTAGAACTAAATTTCCTGTATAATCTACTATCGGTGAAATGTCTTTTAATACTTCTCCAAGACCTTCTTCTATGAACCAATCATATGAGTCTTTTTGAACCTTGATTAGGTTTGGCATTTCAATGTAGTCTCCAACTTTTGAAAAATCTTTACGAGTTGTTCTTCCGAACTTAACTTCTTTGATATCCAAATAAATCACTCCTTAAAAAATATTAAGCAGATGTGAATGTTCTCTGTTTAGAAAAATCTCTTCTTGACTATATATTTTCATAAATCATCAAATCTTGTCTGCTTCCACAATTTTATCCTCTTTATTTCCATATATGTAATTCTTATTTTTCTAATTTTTAACTGTTGTGAAATAATTTTTATTAATTTTCTCTTTGTAAAATGGCATAAAAATCCATTTTTAAAGTCATACATTATTATAATATCATAATTTTTCTTTGCTTGTCAATGGTTTGAGCACATTTTTTATGTTAAAAATTGAATTTTTCAAAAATAAATTTTATTCTATATCCTTGACTTTTTTATATGTTATAGTAAAATAGAATAAGTTTTATTTAAGGAGGAATACAATGGCAAGTTTACCATTAATCGTAAAATACCTAATAGTTTTTGTTATCTCTATGGTTCCAATAGTAGAATTAAGAGGTGCAATTCCTATTGCTGAAAGTCTTGGATTAAATATTGCATTATATTATCCAATAGCAATTATAGGAAACATGCTTCCTGTGCCTGTAATATATTTATTTGCCAGAAAAGTACTTGAATGGGGAAAAGATAAAAAACTAACAAAGAAATTTTTCACATGGTGTTTAGAAAAAGGTGAAAAGGGTGGAGAAAAATTAAAAAAATCTGCTGGTAATAGTGGAATATTCTGGGCATTGTTATTATTTGTTGGCATCCCTTTACCAGGAACAGGTGCTTGGACTGGAACATTAGCAGCAAGTTTTCTAAATCTCGATTTCAAAACAAGCATATCCGCAGTTGCTCTTGGAGTAATATTAGCAGGTATTATAATGTCTTTAGGTAGTAAAATTGTTGCTACTCTTGGATGGTCAGGAGTTATAGCAATTATTGCACTAATATTAGTAGCTATCTTAGTCTCTGTTTTTGTAAAGAAAAAACGTTATGCAAAAAGATAATTTATATTATATGCACCTACAATTGGGTGCATATTTATTTTGTTTTATATTATAAAATAGTTGCACAAGGAGGAAAAAAATGAACAAATTAAAAATACCAGAAAACCATAGCGGAATAAGTAAAACTTTACGCTTGCCAGAAAACATCGTAGAAAAAGTACAAACTTTAGCGAATTTAAAAAATCTTTCCTTTAACAGAACCATTATTTCTTT
>OLWG01000681.1_pt1 | contig 10546 bp, 10 predicted proteins | sample 1673721 | NCBI WGS metagenome assembly OLWG01 (sample SAMEA103958125, study PRJEB25191) | human gut metagenome | reverse complement strand
ACCACGCACGCGGCGTGAACTGCCGCACGGAGCAGATCATCGTCGGAGCGGGAAATGATTATCTGCTGATGCTGCTTTCGGTGATCTTAGGGCGTGGCCATAAAGTGGCGATGGAAAATCCGACCTACATCAGTGCCTACCGCTGTTTTGCGAAGCTCGGCTATGCGATGTGTACGATTTCGATGGACGAAGCGGGCATGCGGCCGGCGGAGCTGGAAAAAAGCGGGGCGGATCTGGCGTACATCATGCCGTCGCACCAGTTCCCGATGGGCATGGTCATGCCGATGAAGCGGCGGATGCAGCTCCTTGCGTGGGCATCGAGGGAAAATGGGCGGTATCTGATTGAGGATGATTACGACAGTGAATTCCGCTACAAGGGCCGCCCGATCCCGGCACTGCAGGGCAATGACACAGAGGGAAAAGTGATCTATCTTGGAACGTTTTCGCGGGCGATTGCGCCGTCCATCCGCATCAGCTACATGGTGCTGCCGGAGACGCTGCTGCCTGCCTACGAGGAGAACGGAAGATGCTTTTCCGCGACAGTTTCGAAGAGTTTATGCGGAGCGGCGCGTTCGAGCGCCATCTGAACCGGATGCGTGCACAGTATAAAGGGAAACACGACCTGCTGATCCGGCTTCTGAAGGAGTTTGGGCGGGAGTACACGGTGTCCGGCGAGAATGCGGGCGTCCATGTGCTGGTCCACCTGCCGAGAGGACTCTCCGAAGCGGAGGCGGTGCAGCGGGCAAAAGAGGATGGTGTGCGCGTGTACGGGCTGGAACGGTACTGCATCGGCGCTGCCGCAGATCCCGCACAGGGCGGCACAGTGCTGCTTGGGTACGCCGGGCTTTCTGAGGAGGAGATTGCAGAGGCAGCTGCGATTCTGAAAAAGTGCTGGAATGCGTGAAAAAAGATATGAAAAAAACGGATTGCTTCGCCAGTAACAAAAACTGACGGAACAATCCGTTTTTACTGTTTGATAGAGAGTTACAATGCGGACAGGATCAGCAGCCCAGCTCTTCGGTCAGCTCGCAGATCTCATCGATGATCGATCCAATCGTCTCGATCGTATCGAGAAGCGGTGCATCCGTCGAGATATCAACGCCGGCCATTTTTGCCAGCGCTTCCGGTGTCTTCGTGCTTCCGGCGGTCAGTACCTTTTTCCAGTCATCGACAGCGGTCTGGCCTTCGGTTTCGATGCGCTTGCAGACCTGTGTGGCAACGGTCAGTCCGGCGCTGTAGGTGTAGGAGTAAAGTCCCATATAGTAATGCGGCTGGCGCATCCAGGTGAGCGCTGCGTCATCGGAAATTTCCACATCATCGCCCCAGAACTTCTGCAGGGTCTCTTTCATAATGCTGCTTAACGTCTCAGCCTGTACGCTGTCGCCGGCATCGATGAGCTTGTAAACCTCGCGCTGGTAAGCAGCCTCCATCAGATGGGTGACGAAGTTATGATAATATGTGTTGCTGATCATACAGCTTAAAACCCAGCGGCGGAACCGTTTGTCCGGGGTCGTTTTCAGCAGATAATGAGCCATCAGAAGCTCGTTCATGGTAGACGGCGCCTCGACAAAATAAGAGGAAACCTCGGTATCGAGAATCGCCTGTGCGCCGTTGCAGAGACGGAAATGGCCGGCGTGGCCGAGTTCATGCGCCAGCGTGAAAACATCTGCCATGCGGTTATTCCAGCTTAAGAGAATAAAGGAACCTTTTCCGTACGGGCTGGCACAGAAGCCGCCGGTGGATTTTCCCTGGTTCTGTGCAAAGTCAACCCAGCGTTTTTGGTAGGCCTCCTGAATCATGGAAACGTAATCATCACCGAGAATGGCAAGGCCTTTTTCGATGTACTGTTTTGATTCCTCGATCGTGACAGACGGATCGTACTCCGGGTCGACGGCGATTTTCAGATCGGCGAAGGTCATGCGGTCAAGGTTGTGAACCTTTTTCAGCAGGCGGGCATATTTGCGCATATGCGGAGCCAGGCGGGTGGTGATGAGATCGATCTGGCGGTTGTACAGCTCACGGCTGACCTGCTGCGGGAACAGCAGAGAATCGATGACGGAATCGAAGCCGCGCAGCGTGGCCATGGTCTTTTCTGTCTGCAGCTGGGCATTGTAAGCAGCTGCCGTTACATTTTCGTACTGTCTGATTTTTGCAGAAAAGGCGGAGAATGCACTGCGGCGGATATCGGTGTCTTTTTCGTACTCGTAATTATCCTCAAACAGGGAGTAGCCGAGCGGATATTCTTTTCCGTTTACGGTGAAAGAATCAAATTTCATATCGGCAAGCTTTGCCATGTTGTAGATCTGGTACGGAGCCGAGAAGGTCTGGGACAGAGCGGAAATGGCACGTTCGGTTTCCGGACTCAGGCGGTGTGCCTTGTTGCGGAGAATCTCGGCGAGATAGCAGCGGTTCGTATCTGACTGCTGCATGGCCTCGTTCAAAACATCCTCGGACTGTTCGGAAAGCTCGCTCTCGATAAAGGTGAGACGGCTGAAAATCTCAGAGATCAGGCTGTTGATGCGGTCGTTGCGCGTCTGGTTTGCACTGTTGTAATAGTCGACAGAGACGGCGAGATCGCAGTAGTTGGCGGTCAGTGTGATCAGACGGTAGACCTCCTGGTAATCGTCGAGGCAGTGGTTGATCGTGGCTGCATCGGTGAGGTTTCCTTTGTAGGATGCTTCCATAGAAAGACTTAATTCTTTCATTTTCTGCGCATCAGCCAGCATGGCCTCTTCGGTTGGATAAATTAAAGACAGGTCCCAGGTAAGTTCTACAGGAACGTCATCGCGTTTTGCAAGTTCCATAACAATCTCCTTTCCATAAAAAAGGGGAGGTTTCCCTCCCCAGGAATTACTTCCTTATGTTTCTATATTCTGTTTTTGGGTTTTATTCTGTGGTTACTTCGCTTTCTTCCTGTGGAGAAACTTCACGATCCGCACAGCTTTCTTTTTCAGCGTCTTCTTCTTCGGACTCTGCGTTTTCGCTTTCAGCTTCTGCATCAGCTGTTTCGGAACCTTCATTGCAAGCTGCAGATTCCGGATCCGGTGCAGCATCCTCCGCACCTTTCGTTTTCGGAAGGGTCGTATAAGTACGTTCAGCAGGAGCAGGCTCTTCCTCTTCAAATTCGTCTTTAAAATCGTCAAAATCTGTTTCAAGATCTGCTTTTCCTTTCCGGATAAAATAGACTGCCGCACCGCAGGCTGCGCCGACAGCGGCAGAAGCCAGAGTAAGCAGAATACGTTTTGATTTCCGTGACATCTCGATTCAAGTCTCCTTTCAAATGCCGTCCTTTGAAACTATTGTAATACAGTTTCAACAAAAAAGAAAGTAAAATCTTACAGAATTCGGAAAAAGTGCCAAAGAAAACAAGAAAAAGAAGGTTTCCTGACACAGAAACAGCATCAGGCAAGGATAAACTTACGAAGAATCTCCGCCACGCCGCTGTGATTGCAGTCGTTTTCCGTGATATAATCGGCACTCGCCTTTACGGCATCGGTCGCATTTTTCATGGCGGCACCGACGGCAGCGGCCTCGATCATCGAAATATCATTTTCCTGATCTCCGGCAGCCACGGTGTTGGCAAGCGGAATCTGAAGAAGCTCGCAGAGTTTTTTCACGGCATGGCCCTTGGAAACGTGTTCCGGGACATGCTCGAGGTAATGCGGGCTGGAGTAGAACATCGAAATTTTTCCTTTTGCCCACGGCTCCATGGCAGCGCGGTAAGCGTCCATTTTTGCACGGTCGTGGAGATCAATCACAATCATCTTGCATGGTTCCTCGGCGAGGTGCTCCGGCAGAAGCGGATCTTCCACGACGGGAATGTGGATTGCCTGTGTGTAAACGCGCGTTTCCTCGCCTGCATGGCGGCAGAGAAGGGAGGCAGTAGAGGCCTGCCTCCTGCGTTTTTTCAAAGATCACGCGTGCATATTTGAGCGGAATCGTGCGGCGGTACAGCGTTTTCTTTGCAGCACAGTCGTAAATCAGTCCGCCGTTGAAAGCGATGGCATAGCAGCCTTCGCGGTCAAGTCCGAGCTCTTTTAAGATCGGCAGAAAGCCGGAGAGCGGGCGGCCGGTGTTGAACACAATTTTGTGGCCGGCAGCAAGTGCCTCTGAAATGGCATCCATGTTTTCTTTTGTCACCTGCTTTTCGGAATTCAGCAGGGTATCATCCATATCGGTAAAAAATATTTTCACAGTCTGATTCATATTCTCTTTTTTTCCTTTCCAAGAATCTGAAAAACAGTTTCATTTTAGCATAAAGTGTCGGAAAAGAAAATATGGTTGCGCAGGGAAAAAATACAGGATATAATGATTGCGGACAAGAAGAGAGAGAAGAAAGAAAATCGAAGAACAAAAGAGACAAAGAAGGGAAGTCAGAATATGATAAAAGCTTGTATCTTTGACCTGGACGGCACCATCGCAGACACTGTAGAGTCGATTGCGCACGCAGTCAACCGCGTTCTGGAACATTTTGGACTTGTGCCGCGCCCGGTAGAAGCCTTCAACTTTTACGCCGGAGACGGTTTCGATCTGGCAGTGGAGCGCGCTTTGAAAGACGCCGGAGATGCAGAACTCAACTATCTGCAGGAGGGCATCCGCCTTGGCCGCGCGTGGTTCAACGAGGACCCGCTGTATCACGTAAAACCGTATCCTAATATGCGGGAAACCCTGACCGCGCTGCGGGAAGAAGTTCCGATTGCCGTATGTTCCAACAAGCCGCACGAGGCGGCCATCCACGTCGTGGAGAGCGTGTACGGACCGGGCTTTTTCAACCGGATTCAGGGGCAGACCGCAGAAATCCCGAGAAAGCCGTCTCCGATCGGTGCGCTCGCGATTGCAGACGCACTCGGCGCCAGACCGGAAGAGTGCCTGTACTTTGGCGATACCAATACGGATATGCAGACCGGAAACGCCGCAGGCATGTTTACCGTTGGTGTGACGTGGGGATTCCGCCCGCGCCAGGAGCTGATCGACAACCATGCGATGGAGCTGCTCGACCGGCCGGAGGAAATCTTAACGCTTTTTCACAGAAAGAATCAGGAAAAATAAAACGAACAGAGGAGAAAACCAGAATGGGAGAATATACTGAAGAATGCATCAACACATTTTTAATGAATCAGGGCCAGTTATTCGACGAGCCGGTGGCTGAAAATTACGATGAGGCAGAGGCCTTTCTGGAGGACTGCCTTGCAGTCGTTGCCGACAATCTGGACGACGTGCGCGCCTACATGGAAGAAGAGGGCATGGACGTGGAAGAAATGTCGGATGCAGAATTAGAAGAGCAGAGCGAAGTCTTTGCCCTGCCGGACGGCCAGTATCTGATCGTGATGGGATAAAAAACGAGAGGAAATTAAAAAAGAATGAAATATGATGTCATTATTATCGGCGCAGGCCCGTCAGGTATTTTCTGTGCCTATGAACTGCTGAAAGAAAAACCGGATCTGAAGGTGCTGATGATCGAAAAAGGACGTTCGATCGAGAGCCGTCAGTGTCCAAAGAGAAAAACGAAAAAATGCGTGAACTGCAAACCGTGCTCGATCACAACGGGATTTGCCGGAGCAGGCGCATTCTCCGACGGAAAGCTTTCTCTTTCCCCGGATGTCGGTGGAAATCTGCCGGAGATTTTAGGATATGAAAAGACGGTTGAGCTGATCCATGAGTCCGACCAGATCTATCTGGATTTCGGCGCAGACAAGAATGTTTACGGTGTCGATAAAGAAAAAGAGATCCGTGAGATCCGCCGCAGAGCGATCAACGCCAACCTGAAGCTGATCGAATGTCCAATCCGCCATCTCGGAACCGAGGAGGGATACAAGATTTACAGCCGCCTCGAGGATCACTTAAAAGAGATCGGCGTGGAGATGAAATTCAACACGATGGTCAATGATATTACGATCGAGGACGGCCGTGCGACAGCTGTAACACTTGAGGACGGAACGGTTTACGAGGCAGATGAGATTGTCTCCGCAGTAGGCCGCGAGGGAGCCGACTGGTTCTCACATATCTGCAACGGCCACGGCATCGAGACCGAGGTCGGAACCGTCGATATCGGTGTCCGCGTGGAAGTCCGCGACGAGGTCATGGAGTTCCTGAACAAGAACCTGTACGAGGCAAAACTCGTTTACTATACCCCGACTTTTGACGACAAAGTGCGTACCTTCTGTACGAACCCGTCCGGTGAGGTGGCAACTGAGTATTATGAAAACGGTCTGGCAGTTGTAAACGGTCACGCCTACAAATCCCAGGAGTTCAAGACAAACAACACGAACTTTGCCCTCCTGGTATCCAAGAACTTTACGAAACCATTTAAAACCCCGATCGAGTACGGCAAACAGATCGCACAGCTTTCCAACATGCTCTGCGACGGCAAGATCCTCGTTCAGACGTACGGCGATTTCAAACGCGGAAGAAGAACGACAGAAGAGCGTCTCTGCCGCAATAACCTGATCCCGACCTTAAAAGATGCCGTTCCGGGCGACCTTTCCCTGGTATTCCCGCACCGTATCATGGTCGACATTGCCGAGATGATCGAAGCCCTCGACAAAGTAACACCGGGTATCGCCAGCGATGAGACACTGCTGTACGGCGTAGAAGTCAAATTCTATTCCAACAAAGTTGTCGTAGACAAAGACTTCTGCACCAGCGTCAAAGGCCTCCGCGCCATCGGCGACGGCGCATCCGTAACCCGCGGCCTCCAGCAGGCAAGCGCAAACGGACTGTCGGTTGCGAGAAGCATTCTGAAAAGCATGAAATAAGAGAGAACGAAAAAAGATCCTTCGTCTGTGAAATGAGACGGAGGATCTTTTTTTGCGCCGGAAAGAGGGGTGTTTCAGATTATATGCCGTACAGCTTCCGGAACTGCTTCGGCGTTGTCCCGGTCTGCTGGCGGAAAACCGAGATAAAGTAGCTGACATCGCGGTAGCCGCAGAGAGCGGCGATGCCGTCGAGCGTAGTGTAGGGACGGCTGATGAGAAGCTCCTTGGCGCGGCTGATGCGCAGAACGCTGATGTACGAGCGGACAGAGCTGCCGACAAAACGCTGGAACAGGCGTGTCAGATACTGCGGCGTGATATGGAGCTGTTCCGCGAGATCATCCACATTGAGCGGGTTGGAAAGATGACTTTCGATTTCCTGCATTGCCGGGCGGACATACTGGAGATACAGCGGATGCTCCGTCCGGGAAAGGCCGGTGCGGAGCTGGGAAAGGCGTGTCAGGAACTCAAAGCATCCGACGGAGAGCGTAGCATCGTCGATGTCATTTTTCAGAAAATGTGAGTCGATTATGCGGTCAATCCATTCCTGAAACCACGCGCCCTCTGAGGCCGGAACGAAAAGATACGGCGAGACGGCACAGATTTTATAGAGATCATCGGAGAGCTTTCCGTCAAAGGTCAGAAAGGATGTAAACCACATCCCGCTGCCGTCGTTTTCGCGGTATTCATGCGGCACATGCGGAGCAATCAGAACACCATCACCTGGTTTCAGCAAAAGTTCCTGACCTTCGAGGGTCAGCAGCCCTTCGCTGCGTTCCGTCTGAATCCAGTGATATAAGGGGAATCCGTTCGGGCGCACAACGGGCTCCTGCAGCCAGCGGTTGCCGATGCTGTCAGCGGAGAGGGAAAAATCAGAGGCGGATGGTTTAAAAAAAATAGGCATAACAGTCAGTTCCTTTCTGAAAGAAAAGTCTAAAATAAGATTCCGGAATGAGTTTCGAAAATTCATACTTTTTAGACAAGCATATCATACTTTTCTCACAAAGACCAGTATATAATAGAGCCATCAAAACGAGATATCCAAACACAGGAGGAATCAAAAAAATGCAGCCAAAATTCAAAAAAATGTTATACGGAGGAGACTACAACCCAAACCAGTGGCCAAAAGAGATCTGGGATGAGGATATGAAACTTTTCCATCAGGCCGGCATCAACAGCACCACGATCAACGTATTTTCCTGGGCAAAAATCCAGCCGTCCGAGAATGAGTACGACTTTACAGAGCTCGATGAGATCGTAGACACCCTGACAAAAGAGGACGTCCAGATCGTCATGGCAACATCCACCGGCGCACTCCCGGCATGGATGGTACACCGTTATCCGGAAGTGGCAAGAACCGATTTCGAAGGACGCCATCACAAATTCGGTCATCGCCACAATGCCTGCCCGAACAGCCCGGTTTTCCAGAAATATGCAAAGCGCCTGGCAGAAAAACTGGCAGAGCGTTACGGCGACAACAAAAACATCGTCTGCTGGCACATCAGCAATGAGTACGGCGGCGAGTGCTACTGCGAGAACTGTGCAAAAGCGTTCCGCGTATGGCTGAAAGACAAATACAAAACACTCGATGAAGTCAACAAGGCATGGAACATGGAGTTCTGGGGCCACACCATCTACGACTGGGACGAGATTGTACCGCCGAACGATCTGGGAGACGGAATGCCATGGGGAAGCGGCACTGCATTTGCAGGAATGTCCCTCGACTACATGCGTTTCAACTCCGACGGCATGCTGAACAACTACAAAATGGAGCGTGACGCGATCCGCAAATACGACAAAGAAACACCGATCACCACAAACCTGATGGGAACGTACAAAGGTCTCGACTACTTCAAGTGGGCAAAAGAAATGGATATCGTATCCTGGGACAACTACCCGAGCTACAATACACCATGGAGCCACGTAGCTATGACCCACGACCTGATGCGCGGCCTCAAAGACGCACCGTTCATGCTGATGGAGCAGACTCCGAGCCAGCAGAACTGGCAGCCGTACAACTCCTTAAAGAAACCGGGCCAGATGCGCGCACAGAGCTATCAGACCGTTGCACACGGCGCAGACACGATTCAGTTCTTCCAGCTGAGAAGAAGCGTCGGCGGATGCGAGAAATTCCATGGTGCTGTTATCGCACACGCAGGAACCGCAGATACCCGTGTCTTCCGTGAGGTAACCCAGCTCGGAAAAGAACTGGAGAAAATCGGAAGCCGTGTGATGGGCTCCGAGAACCACGCAAAAGTCGGCATCATCTTCGACTGGGAAAACTACTGGGCACTGGAGTACACCAGCGGACCGAACCGCGATTTACGTTACGTAGACCAGATCGAGCAGATGTACAATTACTTCTATAACAAGAACATCGCTGTCGATATGATCCCGATCGACGCGGACTTCTCCAAATATGACCTCGTTGCAGCACCGGTTCTCTACATGGTAAAAGACGGTGTGGCAGAGAGCCTGGAGGCTAATGTACAGGCAGGCGGAACCCTCATCACCTACATGAGCGGTATCGTCGGACAGTCGGACAACGTTCATCTCGGCGGATACCCGGGACCGCTCAGAAAAATGGCAGGCGTATGGGTAGAAGAGATCGACGCTCTTGCACCGGAGCAGAGAAACAAGATCCGTTTCGCAGACGGAACCGAGGAAGAGTGCCGTCTCGTATGTGACCTGATGCACCTCGAAGGAGCTGAAGAAATCGCACAGTATGAGAGCGATTTCTATGCAGGCATGACTGCTGTTGCAAAAAATCAGTTCGGAAAAGGAACCGTATATTATGTCGGAACCGACCTTTCTGAGAGCGGCCTTGCAAAAGTTCTTGCTATGGCAGCAGACAGCGCAGCCATCCAGCCGGTGATTGGAGAAGCAACAGCACTCGAGATCACAAAACGCCAGGCAGACGGCGAGGATCTGTACTTTATCATCAACTTCAAAGATGAGGAGATTCCGCTTCCGGCAGTCTTCGACAGAAAAGAAGATATCCTGACCGGCGAGAAAGTACAGGGCGGCGAGATGCTGAAGAAATACGATCTGCGGATTGTCAGCGTTCCGAGAGCATAATATAAAACATATTGTATAGTAGAAAGATAACAAAAAAGACACAGCAGGAGGCAGAAAGATACTTCCAGCTGTGTCTTTTTGATGCTGTGAATTTATGCGGGTGCTTAGTGGGAAAACGAAGCCCGTGCGACGATGTTCTCCATCTCGCTCCATTTCTCCTCCATATCCGCTACAAGCGCGATCTGTGTCCGCGCACGTACGAGGTTGTGCTCCGGGTAAGCGGTTTTGAAGTAGGTATCGCCCATCAGGTAATCGGCGAGAAAACGGATGCCGCATTCGAGGGTCATTAATTTTGCACCCATCGGCAGCATTTCGACTTCCGCGCGGGTCAAAGAGCCTGCGCAGCCTGCGAGAAAGCCTTTTGTATAGCTCTCAAAGAGAGGAAGGGAAAGAGACACCTTAGAGACATCCTGTTCGTCCTCAGCGGCCGTATTCGCGCCGAAGCGGATCGAATCGCCGAAGTCAAAGATCGACAGTCCCGGCATGATTGTGTCTAGGTCGATGACGCAGATGCCCTCGCCGGTTTTGTCATCAATCATAATGTTGTTCAGCTTCGTATCGTTGTGCGTTACGCGGAGCGGCAGCTCGCCCGAGGCCTTCATGCGCTCGGCTACGCCGTAATCGTCTGCGTTGTCGAGGAAAAACGCCATCTCATCCGAAACGTTTTTCAGCCGTCCTTTCGGATCCGCCTGTACCGCCTGTAAAAGCGCCTGGTA
>OLWG01000679.1_pt1 | contig 10584 bp, 10 predicted proteins | sample 1673721 | NCBI WGS metagenome assembly OLWG01 (sample SAMEA103958125, study PRJEB25191) | human gut metagenome | reverse complement strand
CTTGCAGAAATTCTTCACAAAACAGAGCTTCGTTGATGTTCTGCCCGTCAAACCACATGGGCAAGTTCATATCAGGCGTTTTCCGGTTCTTCGCCATGGTGCGCCACCTTCTTTTTCTTTTGTGCGGTATACTCTTGCAGAAAAGCAATTTTGCCGTCCTGCATCAGCTTGTCCACCAATGCCACCCGTTCTTCCAGATCACCCACCGTCAGCACATCTGCCATATATTCGATATGGCAGTGCATCTGGCAGGCTTCCACAAAACGGTCATCCAGAGCATCTTCCGGTGTCTTGGGAGCATAGCGCACTTTCCAATCTTCCAACAGATGCAAATAATCCGTCAGCACCCGGAAGCACAGCATTTCATCCTCCCGGAACTGACGGATATAGGGACGCTTCGGCTTGACCATAGCTGCGGCAGTGGGCGGTTTCGGGTCAAGCCCGAAGTCCAAAGCCAGCTTTTGCGCTGCTTCATAACTGCTCAGATTGAACAGCCTTGCCACAAGGTCGATCACATCCCCTTTGGCTCCGCAGCCGAAGCAGAAAAAATAGTCCTCATTCAGCTTCAAGCTCGGATGCCTGTCGTTGTGGAACGGGCAGCAAGCCATGCCGTTGTGGCTCACTTTCAGCCCGTAGTGTTCGGCGGCTTGCTTGACGCTGATTGCCGCCTTGATGGTTTCATAGATTGTCATAGAAAACCCTCCGTTCATAATATTCTGGAAAGCACGAAGCACCCGCCGTGATTGGCAGGTGCTTCGCTCCTTCTATTATGGTTATGACGGATTTTTCAAAAAACAGGCTAATGACAGGACAATCCTGTTTCAAAAAACAGGACAACTTATCTGAGGACGTAGATTTCTTCACATTTACATGATATAATTAGAAAAATGAAAAAACAGGACAGGAGGGCAAGCATGAATCAAGAATTGATGACATTGGATTTCTGGCAGGATACGGTCATATATGAGAGCAAAACATTTCCTGTCGGTACGCTTGCCTGTGATGCACTGAATGTTCCTGTGAATACCATTGCAAAAATAAACGAGCAATGCGAGAAAATCAATCTGCTGCTTGGAATATTAAACGCCGGACAGGATGCTTCTGCACTCTGTCCTATTGCAAAGGAAGCTGCTCTGACGATGCTCGATATTCTCAGTCAAACACCGCCGTTCTCCTATATGAATATCTCAAAGCACAGAGAACGGATTGAAAAAGTCTTTACTGTGGACAATGCGCTGAAATATGTGGAGTTTGCCATAAAAGCCGCAACCAATTCTTTGCAATTTGAAGAAATCCAGAACTTTACCGATGCGATGATGCTCCAACGCTATACCGCAGTTTTCGGGCATCTGGCATACTCCCTTGGGGAATACCAAACGGCCATGCTTGATTTTGCAGAAAAAACAGACGGCAACGAAGCAGACCGCACCGCAGAGGGTTTTGCAAAAATGTTCGGCAGCTATTTCCCGCCGGAGTTTTCCATCACGGAAGGCAATGCCTGGATGTCTACCCTGAACAATTCCGTTCAGTATGTATCCGTCATCCGTCCCGGCGAAAAAGTTGCGAAGCTGGTCAAGCGGATGCACTATGTATCCTTTGTAGGGATGTTCCGGTCTGATCTCTTTGAGGGCCTGTGTGTTGGTCATGCACCAAAGAAATGCAAAATCTGCGGCAAGTGGTTTCTGACCACCAACGCACGGCACACCAAATACTGTGGCGGCTATGCACCGGGGGACAAGCTGCACCGCACCTGTCGGCAGATCGGCAACCTGAAAGGCAGAGAACAACGGGAGCTTGCGGACGATCATCCGGTGAAACAGATTTATGAGAAACGACTGAACACCATAAACCGCTATGTGAAGCGTGGTACTCTGGACGCTGATCTTGCAGAGGTTATGAAAAAGCTGGCAAAAGATAAGATGCTCCGGGCATTGAGCAATGTAGCCTATGCCAAGGGAGCTTATGAAAAAGAAATGGACCAGGCGGCTTTGAAAAAGGAAGCAAGTGCAAAAATATACAAAGAAAGGGACAAACATGAATAGAAAAGAACTTAGTCAGAATCATTGGAAATACTACTTAATGCTCGAAAAGCGTTTTGTTGAATCAATAGAGTTTGTAGAACTACATGAGGACAATTTTGATGCATTTTCTAACGGATATGCCCTCTTAATTCAAGCCATAGGGGCAGAGTTGGATACTGTATTCAAAGAGTTTTGCGGTTTCAATACAACGGATCGAAAAACGGTTGCAGACTATGCACAGTATATTTTGACCAACACACCGGATATAAAAAATCAAAAAATCAGTGTACAGGAATACGATATCGAAATACAACCGTTTATGAATTGGGATATTACCCAGCCCGCACAGTCGTTGCAATGGTGGGGAGCATTTACAGATGTCAAGCACAACCGCTATGAGCAGTTGAAGCAAGCAAAGCAGGAGAATGTACTAAATATCTTGGGAGCTTTGTATTTGATAGAAATGTTGTACTTGAAGAAAATCACTGATGGGACAGACGAATTTGATGTGTTTGATGAATCTTCCAACTTGTTTAGTTTGAAAAACTGGACTTCTAAGGCTGTGCCGCTGAGCCAAGCTTTTGCCGTGCTAAGTGATATGATGGACGACGAAAATAATACTACTAACAAAAAGTTCGATGCATAATTACTGTCGATATTGATAGAGAAAGAACCGAAAGGAGGTGCGCTATGCTGAGTGATTTTTCATGGGACATGACCGGATACATACCAAAACACGCTGTCAATCCGCACGGTGACGGCATCATTCCTTATGCGGCAGAGCGCATCTTCCAACTGGAACCGGAGCCTCCAGCGGTGGGCAATCTGAACGAATATATCCTGTCTGCCTTGCAGGAAAAGAATTTGATATATTTCTCATTCTTCCTACACCACTACGAGCCGCAGCTTAACAAGCGCATCAAAGACTTTCTCGGTGTGGATGGCGGCGATCTGTATGACACAGACCGATTTATAGATATAAAGCTCTCCTGCCGGGAGCAAATGCTCCAAAAGCTGATGGACTATGACCTTGCCAAGGGTGCAGAGTATGCTACATACATTTTCCCGTTCATCCGGGATGCTATGCTCCGTTTTCGCATGGGCGAAGAAAAATGGTCGGTGTCCTCTCTGACCAATTACAAAATGGTGCGGTCAATGGCTTGGCTGTACCACAATACCAAGGATGCGGTCAACGAATTTTCCAAGAAATACAACTGCGATCTTGCCCTTGCGGAAGAATATCTGAAAGTTGTCCGTGGAATCCGCAATCAGCAGCCATTCTATGTGACAGACGAGAACGGCGAGGAAACAGGCGAGGATGTAGCCCTTGACGATAGCTGGAACTATACCGATATCCTCTGGAACGGCATACAGGCAGAAAAGGTGCAGCGGGCATTTGAGAAACTGAATTACCGGGAACAGACCTTGCTTGAAAAACGGTTAGCAATTTGCATGACCTGTGGGCGTGTCAGCTCATGGAAAGACCGCCCCACCTTTGAAGAACTGGCGGTTATGTTTGAGGGCAGTACAGCCAGCGGTGCAGAACGAGCCTACCGAAAAGCAGTGGACAAGTTGACGGAATTGTTGGTTGCCGAGGGCGCAATCCATGCAGTCCGGCTAAAACAGAAATCCAAGATCAAGCGAAAAAAGAAAATCGCCGCCGCAATCTACGAATATCAGGCAGACTGCGACGGCGAATGGGGCGAAATATCATTAGATTTTGAGAACGGCAAGGCAGAGGTCATTTTGCTTGCCGATTGGGATACAGTGAAAACAAACAAATTTGCAAGCAGAGCAATCGCCTATCTTCTGAACTGTGAGAACGAAAAATTACCCAAGGAAATAATGGTGGCCTTTGAATAACGAGGGAGTGAGATACATGGAGCAATTACTGATTGTTGAAGATGATATCGGCTTGAATCAAGGCTTATGCAAAGCGCTGAAAGCAGATGCTCGGCAGATCATTTCCTGCCAAGACCTAAAAACGGCGAAGGAGCAGCTGCTTTGCGGCGGTGTATCCCTGATCCTGTTGGATATCAATCTGCCGGATGGCAGTGGGCTTGAGCTGCTCCGGGAGGTCAAGGAAAACATGCCCGGAGTTCCTGTTATTCTGCTGACTGCCAATGACACCGATCTGGACATCGTAGACGGACTGGAGAGGGGCGCTGATGATTATATTACCAAGCCCTTTTCTCTTTCGGTTTTGCGGGCAAGGGTGAATACCCAACTGCGAAAGCAAGCGTCAAACCATAAAAATGCGCCGTTCCATATGGATCTATTTCACTTTGACTTTGAGGCTATGACCTTTTATGTGGGAGATTCAAAAGTGGAATTGAGTAAAACAGAACAAAAATTACTGCGTCTGCTTGTTGAAAACCGAGGCCGAACCATGACCCGTGGAGACCTTGTCGACCGGGTCTGGACAGATGGCGCAGAATATGTGGATGAAAATGCTTTGTCTGTTACGATCAAGCGTCTGAGGGATAAGCTTGGCGCACAGAAATACATTAAAACCGTCTATGGAATCGGTTATAGCTGGGTGACAAAAGATGAATAAAACCGGCATTGTGATCATACTGCTGTGTTTTCTGGCGGCGGCAGCTGTTGTGTTATGGGAGCGGAGAAAGGCCAGAAAAACGATGGAAGAAATCGAAAGAATGCTGGACGCTGCCATGACCGGCTCCTTTTCTGAAACCAATTTTGATGAAAGCCAGCTGTCTGCATTGGAAACGAAGTTTGCGCACTATCTTTCCGCCGCAGAAGCATCTTCTCAAAACATAGCGCAGGAAAAAGACAAAATCAAAACCTTGATTGCGGACATCTCCCACCAGACAAAAACGCCGATTGCAAACCTGCTGTTATACAGCGAGCTTTTGATGGAGGAAACTCTGCCTGCATCGGCGAAGGCAAATGTGGAGGCGCTGTACAAACAATCGGAAAAGCTGCGATTTCTGATCGATTCTCTCGTAAAGCTTTCCAGACTGGAAAACGGGATCATTTCACTCTCCCCCCAGCCGACAGCGCTGCAGCCGCTGCTTGAAAGTGTGGTAGAACAATATACTGCCAAGGCTTCTGAAAAAGGATTGTCTTTGCAAATGCAGGATACAGATGCTTTTGCTGTATTCGACTTCAAATGGACAGCGGAAGCGCTGGCTAATATCGTAGACAACGCCATCAAATATACAGAGCATGGCACCATTACTATTTCTGCCGTAAGCTATGAAATGTTTGCAAGGATCGATATATCGGATACCGGTTCAGGCATCCCGGAAAGTGAGCAAGCGAAGATATTTGCTCGCTTTTACCGCTCAAATAGTGTGCAGAAACAAGAAGGGGTCGGCATCGGCTTATACCTTGCCCGACAGATCATATCCGGCGAGGGCGGTTATATCAAGGTTGCTTCCGTTCCGGGAAAAGGAAGTACGTTTTCCATATTTCTGCCGAAATAACAACAATTCTATCAAAACTGTTAGATTTCATTTTCCGCCGGAAAGAATGTGGAAAGATTCCTATGCGATAATCTGTATGTATCAAAGGATCATTTCCTTTCATACATACAGATTTTTTCATGGAGGTACTCATTTATGGAAGTTTTACAGGCAAAAAACCTGAAAAAGATTTATGGCTCCGGCAATAACGCAGTTCATGCGTTGGATGGAGTTGATTTAAGTGTAAAGAAGGGCGAATTTGTTGCAATTGTCGGCACATCCGGCTCCGGCAAATCCACGCTGCTGCACATGCTGGGCGGGCTGGATCGCCCTACAAGCGGCACGGTCATGGTGGACGGACAGGATATTTTCTCCCTGAAGGAGGAAGCGCTGACCATCTTCCGCCGCAGGAAAATCGGCTTTGTGTTCCAAGCATATAATCTTGTTCCGGTGCTGAATGTGTATGAAAATATTGTTCTACCCATTGAGCTGGACGGTGGCAAGGTCAATAAGGATTTCGTACAGCAGATTGTACAGACCCTTGGGCTAGATGACCGTCTGGATGCGCTGCCCAATCAGCTCTCAGGCGGTCAACAGCAGCGAGTAGCCATTGCCCGTGCGCTGGCGGCAGCACCCGCTATCATTCTGGCAGATGAACCCACCGGCAATCTGGATTCCAAAACCAGCCAGGATGTATTGAGCCTTTTGAAAGTCACCAGTCAAAAGTTCGCCCAGACAATCGTAATGATCACTCACAACGAAGAAATTGCGCAGATGGCAGACCGCATTATCCGTATCGAAGATGGTCGGATCGTCTCCCAGAACTAACGGGAGGTGGCTACGATGAATGTCAAAAACAGAAAATGTATTCGAAAGCTCAGCTTAAAATCTCTTTATGCGAACCGTCGCCGCAATCTGATCGCCATTTTTGCCATTGCGCTGACAACGCTGCTATTTACGTCCATGTTCACCATTGTCTTGTCGTTGAACGCCAGCTATGAAACCTACCAGTTTCGGCAGGTAGGCGGCTATGCACACGGCACCTTTAAGGATGTTTCCCCCGAGCAGGCGGAACGTATCGCCGCCCACCCGAAGGTAAAGTCTGCGGGGGCACGGAAGGTGATCGGCATCACTGCGGATGGTGTCTTTTCCAAAACGCCGGCAGAGATCAGCTACATGGATGCCAACTGCACCAAATGGAGCTATGCCACCCCTACTACCGGACGGATGCCCGAAAGCGGCAAAGAGGTGACCATGGATACGGCAGCGTTGCAGCTGCTTGGCGTGACGCCGGAACTGGGCGCAGAGGTCACGGTTTCCTATTCCATCACGGACAAGGATCAAACCGCCTTTACTGTAACAGATACCTTTACGCTGGTGGGCTATTGGGACTATGATGAACTAATGCCTGTTCATTACATCAACATCAGCCGTGATTACGCAGATGATATCGAAGCGCAGGCAGTGAAAACAGGTTTACAGCCCTTCCGCACTGACCTGAATGTCATGATGGCTTCCAGTACAAACATTCAAGGGCAGATGGAGCAGGTGGATACCGATCTCGGCTACACATGGGACAGCTATACCGATCCCAACAGCGTCCGGATCGGCGTCAACTGGGGATATACCTCATCCCAGCTGGAGTCGCAGCTTGATCCGGAACTTGTGATCGCCATAGCAGCTTTTTTGCTGCTGGTGATTTTCACCGGGTATCTTATCATCTATAACATTTTCCAGATCTCTGTTGCGGGGGATATCCGGTTTTACGGGCTTCTGAAAACCATTGGCACAACGCCCCGGCAGCTCAAACGCATCATTCGCCAGCAGGCACTTCTGCTTTGTCTGATCGGCATTCCGGCGGGGCTGCTGCTGGGCTACGGCATCGGCGCTGTTCTGGTGCCTGTTGTCTTGCGCTCCACCCAGTTGGATGCGGGCATCACCACCATCAGCACTTCGCCTGTGATCTTTGTTGGCTCCGTGCTGTTTGCCCTGCTGACGGTGCTTTTGTCCTGCTCCAAGCCCGGGAAAATGGCAGCCAGGGTTTCTCCGGTGGAGGCTACCAAATATACAGATGCGATGCAGACCAAGAAAAAACAGCGCAGCACCCGGGGAGCGAAGCTCCATCAGATGGCCTTTGCCAATCTGGGACGAAACAAAAAAAAGACGGTGCTGGTGGTGGTGTCTCTGGCACTGTCGGTGACACTGTTCAATGCGCTGTGTGCCTTTGTGGGCGGCTTCAGCATGGAGAAGTATGTATCCTCCATGACCTGCGCCGATTTTATCGTCAGCACGCCCGACTATTTCCGTTACAACCCGGCAGATGAATTCATCACGCCGGAACAGATCGAAGAGATCGCAGCAAACACAAAGGCCAGTCTTTCCGGCACGGGATATGCTGTGCGAAAACCCGCCTACCTGTGGATGACGGAGGATGCTCTGCGGCAGGACTATGCAAGGTACGAAAGCGCCGAGCAGTTGGACAGCCATATGAGCCGTCTGGAGCACCGGGGCAATATGGTGATGGGAGATACCAGAATCGAGGCTCTGGATAACAGTCTGTTTGACAAGCTGCAAGTGTTCGACGGAGATATTTCTCCTATGCTGGAGCCAAACAATAACGCTATTGCCATTGCGGTTTCCTTAGATGACTACGGTAATCTGCCCAATCCTGAATACTACCCCAAGGTGGGAGACACGATCACCGCCACCTATGCGGACGATGTGAAATATATCGACAGCCGCACCGGGGAACTCCGCACCGAAGATACACCGGAGGAGTACTTTCAGGAAAAACTGTATGGAGCTAGAGATGTAGAGTACACGGTCTGCGCCTTGGTAGAGCTTCCGTATTCCATGAGTTATCGTTATGGTGGTATTGGATATGAGACAGTTTTGTCTGTGGATACCGCACAGAGGGACAGCGGCGGTGCGGCCATTCCGATGCTCTACCTGTTCGACACAGCAGACGACGCAGACGAGGCCGAAGCAGAGCAATATCTATCGAAGCTCACTGCCGGTGAGTTTTCGCCCTTGATGTATGAAAGCAAGGCCACGGCTCGCTCTGAATTTGCTCAGTTCCGGCAGATGTTCCTTCTGATAGGTGGTATCCTCTGTGCTATCATCGGGCTGGTGGGACTCTTAAATTTCTTCAACGCCATGATGACCAGTATTCTTTCCCGCCGCCGTGAATTTGCTGTGCTTCAGGCTGTAGGAATGACGAACCGGCAGCTCAAAACCATGCTGATCTACGAGGGATTGTTTTACGCAATGTCCTCCGTATCGGCGGCCTTTATTCTGTCGCTGGCGGTGGGACCTCTTGCAGGAAAAATGCTGGGCAGTATGTTCTGGTTCTTTGAGTATCGATTCACCATTCTGCCTGTCCTGCTGACAATTCCGGTATTTCTTCTGCTGGGGTGGCTGATTCCTTGCATGATGTATGACAATGCAGCGAAATGCAGTGTTGTAGAGCAATTAAGGGATGCTCAATAACTGTTAAGCAAAAAACGGCCCTCTGCCAAGGAAAAGGCAGAGGGCTGAGTTTTAATCTAAGGGTTTACATTCAGTTACAGTTTTTAGATAAATTTCGGGATCACCGTTCAAGATCAAGTCTGCATATCCAACCGGATCATTGTAGATTAGATAATCCAGTTCTGACCGTTGATACATATTGTCAGCAACCTCATTCTCCACGGCGATGGTATCAATGGCAATCATGCTGCCATCTAAAAATTTCAGTTCCACACAAGCGGTATCCATGTTAAACTCACAAGAAATCAATCTATCCATAAGAAACCTCCATTTTGCGGGATGTTAGATCATCCCAAAATATTTGAATGCTTCTCGGATTGCTTTCTCTTTTTCCTGCGGACACTGGGGCTGTCTGGAATCCTCGGACTTCGGCAGATTATAGTTCTTACCAACCCCAATCCCACATTTTCGTTTAATCTGTGAGATATAGAGGTTGGACACCTTTAACCCGGTATGCTCCAACACATACTCCTTGATCTGCGGATAGGTTGCCCCATCCTGAAATTCGGACATATCCATATCTTCCAAAGAGAACTCAACCCGAATCTTTTTCGAGTCGACCTCACCCTTGGAAAGCAAGACAACCGTCTCAACGTGCACAGTCTGAGGGAATTGGTCAACTCCACACACTTTCTTTAACTCATATCCATTATCACACAAGAATCTCAAATCCCTTGCAAGTGTCGCACTGTCGCAACTTACATAAACCACTCGTTTGGGCTGCATCTTAAGAATTGTTTTAAGCAACATCGCATCACAGCCTTTACGTGGTGGATCAACAACGATCACATCCGCATAAACACCATTTTTCTCATATTCTCTTCCTCTGCTTTTCCAACAAAAAATTCCACATTCTCGATATGATTGATCTGTGCATTTCTCTTTGCGTCTTCAATTGCTGCCGGAACAATCTCCACACCACGGACAAACTTTGCCTTCTGCGCAAGGAACAGAGAAATCGTCCCAATTCCACAATACAGATCCCATACCGTTTCTTCACCATGAAGATCCGCATATTCCAGTGCTTTGGAATACAACTTCCAGGTCTGCTGTGGATTTACCTGGAAAAATGAAAGCGGTGAAATCTCATAGGAAATATCGCCAATTTTATCTGTGATATATTCTTTTCCCCAAATAGTCTTGACCTTGTCACCAAGGATCACATTACTTCGCTTTTTATTCATATTCAGAGAAATACTGGTCATTCCTGGAATCTCACAAAGTTTCTCAACCAGTTCCCTCTGATGTGGAAGATCCTGTCCATTGATAATCAGACAAACCATCAGTTCGCCGGTAAAAAATCCATAACGGACAAAAATATGCCGCACCAGCCCCTTACCGGTTACCTCGTCATATGGCGCGATATTATATTTTTCCATATGTGCTATCACACGGTCAAGTACATCTTTATTCTCTGGGATTCCAAGCGCACAGTCACGGTTTTCAATAATAGCGTGTGTACGTCCAGCATAAAAACCAGTGACAATTTTTCCTTCTTTATTTCTGCCTACCGGAAACTGAGCCTTATTACGATAATGATAAGGTTCATCCATTCCAATCAATGGTTCCATCGGAAGATTTGTGAACCCACCAATACGTTCCAGATG
>OLWG01000677.1_pt1 | contig 10613 bp, 10 predicted proteins | sample 1673721 | NCBI WGS metagenome assembly OLWG01 (sample SAMEA103958125, study PRJEB25191) | human gut metagenome | reverse complement strand
AACTTATTAAAATCGATCATAAAATATTAAATACACACTTTTCTTGACAAACCCTTGAAATAACAAGCAAGGTCCAAGAATTTGTCCGCACCCCCTACCCAAAAAGGCCGATGGCGATGAACAACAGTTCAAAACCATCGGTCCTTTTTTTGATGAGCTGATTAACGATTACTCGTTACAGCTCCTTTTTTAGGCTATGGTGCGGGTGACAGGACTCGAACCTGCACGCGTGAGCAATAGATCCTAAGTCTATCGTGTCTGCCAGTTTCACCACACCCGCATGCTTAGTTAGTATATACTATACAATTATAAAAATCAAGTAAGAAATAGGTCAATTGACCTATTTCTTATAAATCTTTGCAATCTTCAATACGACGTTTTACACCATTTAAAATCACATAACCTTGTTCTGGCTCATCATGTACAATATAACGATCCGGTTGTTCCTTATGATCATGCCCATATTCTTTTTCACAAGTAACATCTTGTTTTGATTTATGTGGATGCTTGATTTGTTGTTTTACAATAATACAAATAATAACAATAAGGACAATGATTCCAGCAATCATGATTGTGTTCCCTCTTTCACGCCTTCAATCAAACCAACAAGATTTTGAATATCCGATGGAATAATGATTTTCGTTGCTTGTCCATCAGACATTTTCGCTAAGGTATCTAAACTTTTCAATTTAATGACTGCCTCATCTGCACCGGCTTCTCTAATTTTTTTGATGGATTCAGCCGTAGCTTCTTGCACTTTACGAATAGCTTCTGCTCGACCTTCTGCCTCTTTGATTTCTTTTTCTTTCTCCGCTTCAGCCCGTAAAATCATAGCTTGTTTTTCGGCTTCTGCATTTAATAATGCCGATTGATTATGACCTTCCGCTTCCAAGATCATGGATTGTTTTTCACCTTCAGCTGTTAAGATGGCTGCACGTTTTTCACGTTCGGCTTTCATTTGTTTTTCCATGGCTTCACGAATGGCTGTTGGTGGCTGGATGTTTTTTAATTCAACACGCGTTACTTTGATTCCCCAGGGATCAGTGGCTAAATCAATAATCTGCAACATCTGGGAATTGATAGCTTCGCGACTAGTCAATGTCGCATCCAATTCCATATCACCTATGATATTTCGCAATGTGGTTGCTGTTAAATTTTCCATAGCCATGATGGGATTTTCTACCCCATATGCATACAATTGAGGATTTGTGATTTTAAAATAAACAACACTATCGATTTGCATCGTCACATTATCTTTTGTAATTACTGGTTGTGGAGCAAAATCAGCTACTTGTTCTTTTAAAAGTACTTTTCGAGCCACTTGATCAATCAATGGAACTTTGATATGTGGTCCAGAATCCCATGTTGTATAGTAACGGCCCAATCGTTGCACAACATAAGAACTTCCTTGTGGTACGACTCGAATCATAAGCGCCATTAGGATAATCAAAATCACTAAAAGTGTAATAAATAACATATAATTCTCCTTTATGTTCTACTTATATGATACCAAGATATTTGTAAAATGAATATCAAATGATGCTTTATTACTTATTAAAAAAACGCAGATTGCTCTGCGTTTAAAATCTTAGATTTAATGTAAAACAGAAGGCTTATGGAAAGATTCCAATTCATCTTGGATATATTGTTCCAATTTCTCTAAAAATTCATCAGTGATCTCAAAACCATCAATTTCAGTAGGTAATTGCAAATGATTTCGTACAAAATGAACCTGAGGAACCTCTGACATATTTTGGTCTCCCATTTCTTTATCGACTTCTTTTAATTTCTCAATAATTGGCCCAGCCAATTCTTTCATCAATTCATCCTCTGTCATACTCATATTATAATTTCTATCTCCTTTTCATGCAAGCTATACACATTAGGCCAATTGATAATCTTGTCTTTCTATAAATTCTTGTCTTTTCGATTCATTCCAATATTGTATGGGCTGATAATATCCGGCCATACGTGCCCAAACTTCCACTTTTTCATTACATACAGGACAAACCGAATGCGAACCAGGAATATACCCATCCTTGTTACAAATAGAATAAGTAGGTGAAATCGTAAAATAAGGAACCAGATAGTGATCAATCATTTGATGAACTAAATGCATGCAATCTTGCCAATGAACAATTCGTTCAGGAATATAAACATGAAAAGCTGCACCACCTGTAAATAACGGTAAGAATCGTTGTTGAATCGTTAAAGCCTCAAATACATCATCGGTATAATTCACTGGTAAATTAGCTGAATTTGTATAGTAACTCTTTGCGTTATCGGGCAACCATTCACGATCTTTCTGTACCAATTCATACGATACTCTTTCTCCTGGAGTTGCTTCCAAATTAAAAAAGGAATGGTATTTTTCTTGGTAAAGATATAATCGATTTTTCATATGGATCAATACCTTTACTACAAAATCTTGTGCCTGTTCATTTCCTAAATCGGATTGAATCCAGTTTGCCATTTCACAAGCTTCATTCATACCAATAACACCAAAAGTACCAAAACAAGTATCAAAAGAGTTCAAATAATGTCGTGTATATGGATATAAACCTGCTTGTAAGAATTGATTGAGAATTTGTCTTTTTACATCTAACGTACGAGCAACCAAATCCATTAATTTATCCAATTTTTCAAAGAAATCTTGCTCATTTTTCGATTGATGTGTTAACCGTGGCATATTGATGGTGATCATACCAATAGACCCTTGATTTTCTCCATATCCAAAAAAACCACTTGGCTTTTCATACAATCGATGATAATCCGTCATCGTTTCTCGTTCATAACGAGAATGATGGGCAAAATATGGACTTCCATATTTAGCAGCTACTTCAAACAACAATGCATTTAAATCATCATCTTGCCAATCAAAATCTTCTTTTATATTAATGTTTGGGATTGGAAAAGGAAAACTGCGTCCCGATTGGTCAGCTTCCAATAAGGTTTTAAAGAAAGCTTTTTGAATCATTTTCATTTCCGCAAGACAGTCCCCATAAACAAAGTTTTGTTTGACCCCACCAATCAAGACTTTTTGATTCTTCAAGTCTTCTGGTACTGTCCAATCAAAAGAGATTGTAGAAAATGGTGCTTGTGAACCCCATCGAGCAGGTATATTGACCCCATAAATAAAGGTTTCTATACATTGCTGGATATTTTTTTCATCCAAATGATCCACTTTCACAAAGGGAGCTAAATATGTATCAAAACTCGGAATGCATTGGGCACCTGCCCATTCATTTTGCAAGATACCTAAAAAATTGATCAATTGATTACAGGCTGAAAATAAATGTTTTGGTGGCCGCGAATCAATTTTATGATCCAAACCACTTAAACCATGTTCTAATAATGGACGAATGGACCAACCACAACTATCTCCTGTCAACATATCCAAATCATGAATATAAATATCACCTTGTTCATGGGCTTGTACAATTTGTTCATCATATATGAAATGGGTCCAATAGTTTTTGGTAATGGCACCAGAATTGGAAAGAATCAATCCTCCAATGGAGTATGTCGACAATCGATCATCATTTGGTAATGTTTTGTCAACATGTAAATAAGCATCCATTATTTTCTTATGAACTTGTGATACTTTTTGGAATTCTCTCACATTTTCTCGTTGTTTTCGATAGAGGATATAAGCCTTCGCAACATCGGCATATCCTGTTACGGATAAAACATATTCCACACAATCTTGAATCTGTTCAACGGGAATCTTCCCATCTTTGATTTGTTCTGAAAATTCGCTTGTCACTCGTAAACTTAATAGTTCAATAATGGAATCATCTGTTTCTTTATTTAATGAGGCAAAAGCCTTTTGAATGGCTGCTTCGATTTTATGAATATCAAAAGCAACCACACTATTGTCACGTTTAATCACTTGGATCATTTAGCTTGTACCTCCACTTCTAGTTTTTGTTCTTGAAATAATTGGACAATTTTATCTATTTGAATCGGATTAAAATTATGTAGTTGTTTACTAACGGTTGGTAAACTTTCAATATCGGTATGAAGAACAATTTTTTTCATACCAGAAAGCCATTTGGCTAATGATTTTAACGAAGCCATGGTGTGATATTCTTGGTTTAGATATAACTCAATTTGGTAATCAATGAAATCTTTTCGAAGTATATTCAGGGTCTTTTCAATTGGTTGGATATCAAAATGTTCCATCCCAATGGATTTCGCATATTGGCCTGGACTATTTTTGATATCTAAACTCACAAAATCAATACATTTTTTTTGGATTAATGTTTCCAATCGATCTGGAAAGGATCCATTCGTTGTAACTTTTACGAAATAGCCCATGGATTTAATCAACGCAAGAAAATCAGATAAGCGTGGATCCATCATTGGTTCGCCACCTTCAATACAAACAGCCTCTAAAACATTCCTTCGATTCTCTAAGTATTCAATGATTTCTTGGCGCGATAATTCTTTCATACCCTCTTGGATAAAAATCAATTCAGGATATCGATCAAATGGACAACGAAAATTGCTTCCGGCAGTATATAAGACCGTACTTAATTTATGTGGATAGTGTGTTAATGAAACTTTCTGCCAATGAAAAAACGGCAATTGCGATGCAATAGACTCTGCATATTCTTTCGCATTATTTGCCATTCGATCATAAGATGGTAAAAACTGTCGAAAAGAAACATCATCAATTCCTTGCATTAAATGTTGCCACCAATCTCTTCGAATGGAATACACTTGTGCCATGGATTGTTTCGCAAAATCCGATGTGTATAACTCTTTATTTCGTTTATCTACTTTTGATGATCGAACACAAATAAATCCTTGCTGCTCTAAGTGTTTAACACTTTTTGATATGGTTCCTTTATCATAAACACCTATTTGGGAAATATCTCGCATAGAAATACCTTCATTTTCATAAATCATGATCAAGATGGGTATTTGTGCGTAGGTCAAATGTAAATCTTGTAAATTCCGATCATAATATTTTTGTGTACTGCGATACAATACACTGATATTCATTAATAAATTCGTTTGTTGATCCATAGTTGAATTCTACCATATAAAAAGATGGATATAACATACCCATCTTCAAAATCCTTATTTTTCTTTGGCATCAAAATGCTCATCACGAACAACAACATCGTGAGCTCCACCTTCAACAATACTTGTTTGTGAAACCAAAGTGATTTTTGCATTTTTCTGTAATTCTGGGATGGTTAAGCATCCACAGTTGCACATCGTATGACGAACTTTTGATAATGTGATTTGGACATTATCTTTCAATGAACCGGCATATGGAATATACGAATCTACACCTTCTACGAAAGCCATCTTCTTATCGCCACCCATATCATAACGTTGCCAGTTCCGGGCACGAGCAGAACCTTCGCCCCAATATTCTTTCATGTAATTGCCGTTGACAGTAACCAATTTGTTTGGTGCTTCATCAAAACGAGCAAAGTAACGACCTAACATCACAAAATCAGCGCCAAATGCTAACGCTAAAGTAATGTGATAATCATAAACAATACCGCCATCACTACAAATTGGTACATAAATACCTGTTTCTTCAAAATATTTATCACGAGCTCGTGCTACATCTAATGTAGCCGTTGCCTGTCCTCGTCCAATTCCTTTTTGTTCACGAGTGATACAGATGGAACCACCACCAATACCAATTTTCACAAAATCAGCACCAGCTTCAGCTAAGAAGCGGAATCCTTCTTCATCGACAACATTACCGGCTCCGACTTTGACTGAATCTCCATAGTGATCACGAATCCATTTGATCGTATTAGCTTGCCATGCACTAAATCCCTCACTAGAATCAATACACAATACATCAGCTCCTGCTTCTACTAAGGCTGGTACACGCTGCTCATAATCACGTGTATTGATACCAGCTCCTACAATGTATCGTTTTTTGTCATCCAATAGTTCTAATGGATGATCTTTATGACTTTCATAATCTTTTCTAAATACGAACGCAACTAATTTCTGGTCTTTATCGACGATAGGCAATTGATTTAATTTATGATCCCAAATGATATCGTTGGCTTCTGATAAAGAAATATCTTCATCACCAACAATTAATTTATCAAATGGAGTCATAAAATTCTTCACTTTTTCTGAAGGATCCATCCGACTAATTCGATAATCACGGCTGGTTACAATACCAAGTAATTTGCCATTGGCTTCACCATTCTCCGTAACTGCCATCGTAGCATGTCCTGTTTCTTTTTTTAATGCTAAAACATCAGCCAATGTATCTTCTGGTGAAACATTGGAATCAGAACCTACAAATCCAGCTTTCGTTGCTTTTACACGACGAACCATAGCCGCTTGGGATTCTATTGTTTGAGATCCATAAATAAAACTAATGCCACCTTCTTGTGCTAAGGCACAAGCTAATTTTTCACCACTGACAGCTTGCATAATAGCTGAAACCATAGGAATATTCATTGAAATGGCTGGCTCTTCGCCTTTTTTAAATTTAACCAATGGGGTCTTTAAACTTACACGATCCGGTGTACAATTCTCACCCGTGTATCCTGGTACTAATAAATATTCATTAAAAGTTCTTGATGGTTCTTCAAAAAATTTTGCCATATTTCTCTCCTTTGTATTGAAATGATTATATGCAATTTTATTTTGCTTTGCAAATTTTATTGGTATTCTCCAACAACAACGGCATAGGGAGCAATCGTTATCTCTCTTGTCACATTTTTATTATCGTTTCCATTGTCAAACAAAATCTGTACATCATCTGAGACAACATAATGATAAGTCTTTCCGGTTGGATTGAAAAAAGAGATACAACTATCTTCTTTATCATTACATTCATAAATGAGAACATCATCTTCAATCGTTTGGAAACGAGTATTTTCACGTGTTTTCTCTACTGTTGACAAACGGAAACAAGGATGATCTTTACGAATTTGAATCAATGCTTTGGTTTGATCGACAACATCCTGAAACAAATTACGACGATCATAATCGATTTTATTATAATTATCCGATCGATTATAGGAGTTACCAAGTCCTTGTTTGGTTCGGCAGAATTCCTGTCCTGAATGAATAAATGGTACACCTTGCGATAATAATACCATGGCAGTAGCTAATACTTGTCGTTTTTTACGGATTTCTTTATTTTCATCACTGCAACAAATTTGATTTTTATCCCATAAAGTATGATTATCATGACATTCCACATAATTAATGACTTTTTCAGGGGAATCATATGTATTTCCTGAAGCACTCATACGATCCATCATGGAATAAATCATAGATGTATCCCCACTTGAAAATCCTTTTTGTGTCAATTGTCCATCCGAACCTCGTACAACATTACGAAAACTATCTGAAAAATGACCAATATGCGGCATTTTATGCTGGTTTTTTTGCGTGGCACGAAGATCTTCTGAAACAAAGCTTGGCATATTCCAACCTTCTCCATAGATCATAAAATCGGGTTTGATTTTCTTACACACAGATGCAATCTCATTCATGACGTTGATATCTAAAATTCCCATCAAATCGAAACGGAAACCATCCACATCAAACCATTCCACGATACGTCGACAGGTTTCAACTAGATATTCGCGAGCCATGGGTGCTTGTGAATCATAATCATTGCCACAAAAAGAACCATTTGAAAAAGCTCCTTCTCGATTCATTAAAAAGTAATAATTCGGAACCAGATTTTCTAAAGAAAATGTTTCTTTATCATACACATGATTAAAAACTAAATCCAAGTTGACACGAATACCAGCTTTATGGCAATTTGCCACTAATTGTGCAAAAGCTTTCACTCGGCTCGTAGCATCTATGGGATTGATGTCATAGCTACCCTCTAAACAACGAAATTGCACGGGGTCGTATCCCCAGTTATAAAAGATATTTGGATATACTTCATCGACGGAACCAAAATCAAAGACAGGCATCAATTGAACATGTGTGATGCCTAAGGAACGCAAATAACTAAATCCCGTACATTTTTCTTTCGTAGTCTCGTTTTCTTGCGTAAATCCCTGAAACTTTTTTGGATAACTGACTCCAATATCGGGCATAGAAGTCATATCTCGAATACTCGCTTCATATACGATCGCATCACAATTATTGTGTAACGGAGGCATTTTCACTTTTTCTGGAAGATCCAAAAGACTCATATCCATCACTACCGAATATTTCGAGTTGGGTCCGCTAAAACTCGTATAAGGATCCACAATTTTTCGCCAACTTCCATTGACACGAACCAAAAAGTAATAGGGATCACTTAAACAATTTTTATGAACACTGACTTCATACAGTCCCTTGGCATTTCGTTTCATCGAATAGACTTCTTCGTTTCCATCATGATTTAAAAACAATAAGATGGAATAAGCCGTTGGTGACCATAATTTAAAAGTAGAACACGTTGGTGTATAGTGTAAACCTAAGTCTTTTCCACGATATGTATAAGTATCATTAAATTTTACTGTTTTTACGATGTGTCCATATTTTACTATTGCTGTACGGCAATGTTCATCATAAATAGTATATTCCTCACCCATTTGAATCAAAGAAGCATTTAAAGATAAATCATAATGGACGTAGCCATTATAGAGTTCTGAACGATAGCGTATGGTTAATGGAATGATTCGATCATGTGTATCTTTCAAATGAAAAATAGAACTATTTCCATTATAAAAATTTTTTGACATAAATACGTTGATACAGTCAAAGTCATCAAAGTAAGCCTCAAAATTGGTTCGCATTCGCATAAAATTTGCCCCTTTCCTTATTTTATTCTATCACTAATATTAAATCTATTCTATAATTCTATGCATTATCCAAAGCTACATAGTGCGCATAGGTCTTTCTATTTTGAAGCAATTGTTGATGGGTACCCGTCTCTGTTATCTTACCATTTTCAATCACCAAAATAAGATCTGCATTTTTAATGGTTGATAATCGATGAGCAATCACTAATGTGGTTCGATTTTTGGATAAATGATCTAAACTTTCCTGAATATAATGTTCGCTCTCATTATCTAAAGCACTGGTTGCTTCGTCTAGAATTAATATGGGAGGGTTTTTCAAAAAAATACGTGCAATCGAAATTCTTTGTTTTTGCCCACCCGATAATCGTGTCCCTCTTTGACCTACATATGTATCATAACCTTTTGGTAAAGAACAAATAAATGAATGAATATGTGCTTTTTTTTGCAGCTTCTATCATCTCTTCTTCGGTTGCTTTTGGATTTCCATATAGAATGTTCTCACGAATGGTACCTGCAAACAAATATACATCTTGTTGCACAATACCAATGGCTTGTCGTAACGATTTTAATTGGACATCTTTAATATTTTGTTGTCCGATTACGATTTTTCCCTTCGTGACATCATAAAACCGTGGAATCAAAGAACAAATCGTTGTCTTGCCCCCACCGCTCGGACCAACTAACGCAATCGATTTTCCATGTGGGATAGTAAAATGAATATCTTTTAGCACTTGGTTTTCTGCTTCATAATGAAATGAAACATGATTGAATTGTATATCCGCATATGGGTTTTCTAAAGGTAATGCATTCTTTTGGTCAAAAATCTCGGGTTGAATCTGTAAAATTTCATAAAAACGACGAAATCCAGAAAACCCTTTTTATAACATTTCGGTAAGCTCGACTAATATCTGTATAAGACTTACAAATATGCCGATATAAATGGCATAGATAGCTAAATCTTATGGTTGCATTTCTCTTTGTGCTATAAAATACCCACCCATGATCATAGTGACTACATACATTAGACCAATAAAGAATGTGTTCATACTCTGAAAAGATCCCATCGCATGGTAATTATCTTTTTTTGAAAGTAGAAAAGCTTCGTTCCCTTTCTCAAATTTGTCTCTTTCTATTGCTTCATTTGTAAAAGCTTGTACAATACGGATTCCGCCTAAACTATCCTCTAAGGTTTGATTAATAGAACCAATTTTTCTACGGTTATCTAGGAAAGTTTCTTGCATATGTTGATTTTGATGATAAGAAACAATCAACATCACAATGACAATGATAAGAAGTATGAGTGCCAATTTCCATTGCATCATAAATAAGAAAATAAATGATCCAACAATTTTAATTAATGATATGAACAGATTTTCAGGTCCATGATGTGCTATTTCTGAAATATCAAATAAATCACTGACCAATCGGCTTATCATATTTCCTGTATTATGTTGATCATGAAATGAAAAGGAAAGACGTTCATATTGATCAAATAGATCTTTACGCATATCTCTTTCCATTTGCGCTCCCATTATATGCCCTTGGCAACTGACATAATAAAAACATAAAGATTGAATAATATAACCAATTAAAAAAGAATAGCCAAAAAAGGTAAAGTGTGAAGAATCATCTCTTTAGATTGTGTAAATAAAGTATTTGTTAATTGACGTAAGATTTGTGGAAAGGCTAAATCAACAAGACTAATGATGGCTGCACAAAATAAGTCAAAGAAAAAAACTTTCTTATAGGGTTGGTAGTAATAAATAATCGAAGAATTGACATAAAACCTTCACAAATAAAAAAAAGACCCGGCAGCGTGCTATGTTCGCAGGGGCAGGCCCAACTATCTTCGCCGCGGGA
>OLWG01000676.1_pt1 | contig 10627 bp, 8 predicted proteins | sample 1673721 | NCBI WGS metagenome assembly OLWG01 (sample SAMEA103958125, study PRJEB25191) | human gut metagenome | reverse complement strand
TGTCTTCGCCTTCCTTGTGGCGGCTGTCATCTCCGTTTCCATCCGATCTGTCGGGATATTAGTCATTACCTCGATGATCACGCTTCCGGTGGCCTCGGCGCTGCAGCTGGGGAAAGGTTTCCGCGCAACCTTCCTCGCCGCGATGGTGTACAGTTTCCTGTCCATACTGGGGGGCTTCTTCGCATCCTATTACATAGGCGCAGCACCGGGCGGCGTCACAGCGCTCTTCGCCGCCGGACTGCTCCTTGTGACGATCCTGGCGAAAAAAGTCCTGCGCTGATGAGTCCGCATTTCCTGGGAGGAAGGGAATGCGTCTCCGGTACTCGGATCCGGCGGCCCGGCCGCCATTAGAAGAAAAAGGAGTATTTCTATCATGAAATTGTGGAAAAAATTGGCTTTAGCTGGCGCGGCAGCTTGCCTCATCATTACAGCAGGCTGTGGCAAGGAAGAGAAACCGGCGGCATCTGCCCCGGCAGGGAAAGTTCCCGTCACCGTATCCTTTGAAGCCATGAAAGAGCTCACGCAGGCCATCGGGGGAGACCGCGTAGCTATCACTGTCATCATACCGGACGGCACAGAACCCCACGAATTTGAACCTAAAGCATCCGACATGATGCGCGTCAAAGATTCCAAAGTCTTCATCTACAACGGGATGGGCATGGAACGCTGGGCGCCAGAGATGCTCAAGAGCATGAAAGACGGCCCCGTCGCTGTCGTTGCATCCAAGGGAATCGACCCCATCCGCCTGACGGATGAGGATGAAATCAAGGAACACGGCGACTTTGACCCGCACGTCTGGCTCGGACCGGAAGAAGCAAGAAAAGAAGCAAAGAACATCGCTGATGCCCTTGCTGCCGCTTCTCCTGAAAACAAGGAATACTTCGAAAAGAACTATGAGAAGCTCGACAAAGACCTCACGGCTATGACCGAAGAGTACAAAAAGAAACTCTCCACCGGCCACAGCAAAGAACTCGTTGCAGGCCATGCAGCCTTCGGCTACCTCTGCCGTGACTTCGGCCTGACACAGGCCAGCGTCGAAGACGCATTCGCATCCGGCGAACCGTCCCCGGCCAAACTTGCAGACATCATCGACTTCTGCAAGAAGCACAACGTCAAGACCATCTTCACCGAAGACATGATCAGCCCGGCCCTGACCGAGACTATCTCCAAAGAAGCCGGCGCCAAAGTCGAAACCCTTGACACCATAGAAAGCGGCGAACAAGACGCAAACTATGTCAAGACCATGAAAGAAAACCTGGAAAAAATCGACAAAGGACTTGCGCTGAACTGATTTGATTGATTTGAGAATTGAAAAAGGAAGGGGCTGTGGCAAAATCCGCCAAGACGCTCTTTCTCCTTTTCTCGAACGAAGTTCGGTTTAAGGGTGTTAACCTTGCTCCGAAGGAGAAGGTCCCGGCGAAGCCGGGGAATACAGTAGTTCCACGAGCGTAGCGAGGTTTTGAGGTTTTTAGATTGTAGAGATTGTATATCTATGTTAGATTAATTCTCTGGGCAGCTATATCAACACAAAGAAGGGGTTGTGGCAAAATGATTGTACATTTTGCCACAGCTTCTTCTTTTATCTTTTTGATGCAATTTCTCCTTTTCAAAAGAAAAATGAATGGTGCTTTATGGCTAACTTTGACAAGATAAAAGTCAAAAAATCAATAAGTTTAGAACGTGAATGTTCCGTAAATATGCGGACTTTCAAAAATCGAAAAATAAAAGTCAAAAATTTTTTAGCACTCTCTTGATTTAAGTGCTAAAAGTGCTATACTATAGTTGTCAGGAGGAAAGGGGCCCCGGGAATCCTAAAAGTTTGACAACGCAAATGTAAGCGCAAAAGGAAAGAGGTCATTATTATGAGAAGCTTGATTCCATTTGATGGTTTGTTTGGTGATACGGTCCTGGATGATGTTCCGATCATTTACAAAGATTATGTTTCCGTTCCAAAAGCGGATATTGAAGATCTGAAAGATCACTATGAAGTAACCTGTGACATGCCGGGCTACACGAAAGATGAGATTCAGGTCACTTACGAAAACGGTATCCTGTCCCTGTCCGCAAAGAGAGAAGACACGAAGGAAACGAAAGACGCAGATCGTAAGTTTATCCGCCGTGAACGCAGCTTCGCCGGTTTCCAGCGTCAGTTCGCCGTGAGTGGCGTCAAGGAAGAGGGCATCAAAGCCAGCCTGAAGGATGGCGTTTTGAAAGTAGAGCTCCCGAAATCCGGGAAACCTGAAATCGAACCGTCCCATAAAATTCAGATCGACTGACCGGTGAGCCGCATGGGAGATGATTCTCCCGCCGGATGCATATACTCCTGAGGAGGTCCCGGCAAGGACGAAAATCCTTGCCGGGACTTTTTCGCGTCCAAAAACAGCAGCGCTCAAGGCAGCGCCTGAAGTTATATAAATCTTGTATGACAACTTATACATATTTCCTTAGTAGACGATCAAGGGCCCTTTTGACAATGCATCACGTGTCAGAAGAGCCCTTATTTTTATGGAGCTATGTCCCATTTCCTTCGATAAAACCGAAGATTTCACAGTGTATTCCAGACGCTTGATTAAATGTCTACTTTGTCAACCTATTGTGAACTAAAGCAAATACTGAAATTGACAAATAAACCGTTTATAGAATATACTATTTCATAAAGTGACAGTGCAGATTCCTGCGGTCATTTTACAGGTTAATCTCCAATACCTGGGAAACCATTTTTTTATTCGGGAGGAATTACATATGGAAAGCTCTTGTGAGGAAATCATCCGCCTGGCCAACAAAGTATTGGACGGGGGAGAGATCACTAGAGAAGAAGCAGGCCGTCTGATCCGTACAAAGGATGAAGATACCATGCTGCTTCTGGCTATGGCAGATAAGATCCGTCAGAAGTACAACGGCAATGCTGTTGACTTCTGCGCCATCATCAATGCGCGCAGCGGACACTGCCAGGAGGACTGCAAATTCTGCGCGCAGTCCGGTCATTACAGGACGGGAGCTACGACTTACCGTCTTTTGCCGGAGGACCAGATTCTGGCCGCTGCCAAGAAAGCCAAGGATGCGGGCGCTGTCCGTTTCTCTCTGGTAACGAGCGGAAGAAATCAGGATAATCCGAATGAATTCGAGGAAATCATCGATGTCGTGAAGAAGATTCACGATCAGGTGGGCATTGAAGTCTGCTGCTCCCTGGGCCTCATCACTGAGGAACAGGCCATCCGTCTTCGCGAAGCAGGCATCACAAGAATCCACTGCAACATCGAAACATCACCGTCGTATTTCCCGGAAATCTGCACCACGCACACGATGGAAGATAAGGAAGACATCATCCAGACAGCGCAGAAGGCAGGCATCCGCGTATGCTCGGGCGGCATCATCGGACTGGGCGAAGACCTCGACCAGCGTGTGGAAATGGCATTCCATCTGAAAAAGCTCCACATCGACTCTGTTCCGTTGAATATCCTCAACCCTGTCGAAGGGACACCGTTCTACACGAACGAACGTCTGGCTCCGCTGGAAGTGCTCCGTACATTTGCAGTATTCCGCTTCGTACTTCCAAAAGCGCTCATCCGCACAGCAGGCGGACGTGAAGTCAATCTTCGCAGCCTCCAGGCACATGCTCTCTCGGGCGGCCTGAACGGCATCATGGTCGGCGGTTATCTGACCACCGGCGGTAGAAATCCGAGAGAAGACCTGACCATGGTCAACGATCTGGGAAGAAGCAGAACCCAGCCACAGCTTTAAGCCTCACGGAAATTTCCCGATTTCCGAGGGGTCAGAATTACGCATTTGACGCGTAAGGTTTCACCAAGGAGAGACCCTGTTACTATACAACAGGATGTATTCATTTAAGGAGTGGTCATTCATGGAAAGCGGTTGTGAACAGATTTTAAAAATTACAGACAGAATTCTGGACGGCGGAGAAATCACCGAAGAAGAAGCAAAAGCACTGATTCGTGCGACAGACGAAGACACCATGCTTCTTCTGGCATGCGCTGATAAGATCCGTCAGAAATTCTCCGGCAGAAGCGTCGACCTCTGCGCCATCGTCAATGCAAGAAGCGGACGCTGCCAGGAAGACTGCAAGTTCTGCGCCCAGTCTGCCCGTTACGACACAGGCATAGACAATTACACCTTCCTGCCGGAAGAAGAAGTCATGAAAGCAGCCCAGAAAGCGAAAGAAGCAGGCGCTGCCCGCTTCGATATCGTTACCGCAGGCCGGGATCAGAGAAATCCGAAAGACTTCGCAGAAATTCTGCATCTCATCCGCCGTATCCGCACGGAAATCGGCATCGAAGTCTGCTGCTCGCTTGGTTTCCTCACACAGGAACAGGCATACCAGCTCAGTGAAGCCGGCGTAAACCGTCTTCACTGCAACATTGAATCCGCACCTTCCTTCTTCCAGGAAGTCTGCACCACACATACCGCCGAGGAAAAAGCTGAGAACATCCAGCGTGCTCAGAAAGCCGGCATCCGCGTCTGCTGCGGCGGCATCCTCGGTCTGGGCGAAACCCTCGACCAGAGAGTCGAGATGGCTTTCCATCTGAAGAAACTGCACATTGATGCGATTCCGCTCAACGTGCTGAACCCGATTCCGGGAACCCCTTATGAACACAACGAGCCTCTGGCTCCATTGGAAATCCTCCGTACATTCGCTATGTTCCGCTTCGTGCTTCCAAAGGCACAGATCCGTACAGCAGGCGGCCGCCAGCTGAACTTAAGAAGCCTGCAGTCCATGGCTCTGGCAGGCGGAATGAATGGCGTCATGATCGGCAACTACCTCACCAGCAAGGGATCTGACCCGCATGATGATCTCACCATGCTGCGCGACCTCGGTCGTACAAGAACCATGCCGAACGTACAGTAAGTGGAAGAGGCATGCCGCAGGGCGTGCCTTTTTCCTTGATCATACCGGGAAGAACCAATGGGAGGGACAATGAATCAGGATATAGCGCTCATTACCGAGTATATGGACAAAGTCCTGGAAGGCGGAGAAATAACAAGGGAAATGGCGGAGAAACTTCTCGACTGCGGGAAGCGCGAACCCTATTTCCTCATAGCCTCCGCCGACCGCATCCGCCGCACCTTCTGCGGAGATGAGATGCACTTCTGCAGCGACGTCAACGCAAGAAGCGGACGCTGCAGCGAAAACTGCCGCTTCTGCGCGCAGTCAGGCTGGTACAACACAGGCGTCAAGGAGTATCCGCTCCGCCGTCCTGAAGAACTTCTCAAAGAAGCCCGTCAGGCAGAAGCCTATGGCGCCGAACGATTCGGCATCGTCACCAGCGGGAGAGGCCAGACCGATCCCAAACAATTCGAATCCATCGTCGAAACAGTACGCCTCGTGACACAGCACACCGTCTGCTGCTCACTGGGGCTCCTTACCGACGAACAGCTGAAGAGACTCAAGGAAGCAGGCTGCGAAAGAATCCACTGCAACCTGGAAACGTCGAGAGATTATTTCCCCGAAATATGCACCACGCATACCTATGACGAGAAAATGAACCACATCCGCCGCATCCAGGACGCAGGACTCGACGTCTGCTCCGGAGGCATCTTCGGCCTGGGAGAAACGGAAAAAGACCGCCTCGACATGGCCTTCGCCCTGAAGGGAAGAGACATCCGCTCCGTCCCCTTAAACATCTTCAACCCGATCCCGGGCACCCCGATGGGAGAAACCAAGCCGCCGCAGCCGCTTGAAATCCTCCGCTACTTCGCCGTCTACCGCTTCATCCTGCCCCACGCCATCATCCGCGTATGCGCAGGAAGAGAAGGAGGCCTCCGCGACATGCAGTCCTTCGCACTCGCCGCCGGCCTCAATGGCGCCATGATAGGAGGCTACCTCACCATCGCCGGCCGTCCCCCGGAAAAGGACAAACAAATGGCACGCGACCTAGGCCGCGTCCTCTAAATGGGAAAAAAAGAATGCACAGCATTTCGTGCGTTCTTTTTTAGTGGGATGAAGAAATTAAAACAGGACGACCAGCCTGCGGCTGAACACCATACAATCGAGCTGACGCTCGAAGGAACTGCAACTCATCCGCCCGACATCAGAAATTGGGGTCGGGCACCTTCCCTTCCAGGGCAAGGTCAAGTGCAAAACTACACAACCTCGCTGCGCTCGTGAAACCTTTTTATAAAAACCAATGAATACTACACCCCTTTCCCTGGCAACTTTAGAAAATACATTCTTTAAAAACCTTCACAACCAGCCTGCGGCTGAGGAACTACTGTATCCACCACAAAAGTGGTCCCCCTTCTCCTGACGGAGCAAGGTCAAAGGCATTCTTCCCCGCTGAGGCAGGTCAAGTTCCTCCACTACGATGCTAACGGATAGTATCGAATGAGTATCTTACGGTTTTCATTTACGGTGAACGTATTTAAATGATAGTGATAATATCGGTAAGGGTCGGTACGGAAGGTTTTAACCTGCCCGTCGGGGAAGGATCCAGCCTACATTTATACTGATGCTGGAGAAAGGGGTGCAGTTCCTTCGAGTGAAGCTCGGTCGTCCGGTTTTCTCTTTTTCCACGAACGAAGTTATATAAGTTTAAGACAAATCAGATTGGATATTTTTCATTTCTCATCGCAGGGCTGCCCCCAACGGAGGGAAGTGCCCGAAGGGCGAAAGGGGTGCAGTTTCTAAAAAGGCGAAGCATCATCGCTCAGGGTGTCGGAGCTCGCCCCGTAGGGGGAGCTGGCGGCGGAGCCGACTGAGGAGGTTCATTTCCCAGGCTGCAAGCCGGTTGTATGGTTTTTCATGTTTTACTTTTCCTACTAGCAAAGCTCGGTTGTGCGGTTCTAAGCTTAATACAAATGTATTTGTGTTAAATAATCCTCTAATCAAATTTAACCGAAACCCTTTAAAGAAAGTTTGTGAACAGGAAATATATATTTAAATTAGCTATAACAAAATTCTATTAATTATTGTAACAATTATGATTTTTTGGCTTTTGAGAATACAAATTCCCTATGATATGCTGTAAATATCTAAATCCGGAACAATTTTAAACGGAAGGGAGAATTATTTATGAAGAGATTATTTATTTTTCTATCGGCTTTATTTGCTTTGTTCCTCTTACAGGTTGCACCAGCACAGGCAATTTCTTTAGGATCCAAGACTGCATCTGCTAAGGGACCTGATACATTACTTATTATTCAATTGGATCCGAATTATGTTGGTAAACCGGGAGAAATTGAAAAAAGAATTTTTGATTCATTTGCTGATGAGGTCAAAAAAGCAGGACACACCGTAGTACCATTTGCTCAGGCGCAGAAAGATCTTCGTATTTATCTTCGTGAAGAAGCCGATACAGATACTCAGCGTGAACAGGATCTCGGAGTAGTATTAAAATCAAAAGATTTTAAGGCTTTAGCTGCAAAAGAAAATGTTCAGTATGTCCTTTTAGTTTCTACAAGAACAACTTCCGCAGAAGTAAAAGCAAATTTCTTCACTGGACAGAGAAAGAATCTTACCGTTCTGACAAATATTGTACTTTATGATGCGAAAGCTGGAGATTATATTGCTGACCAGAGTTATACAGAGATCGGAAAGACATCTGGCAGCTATGATAGAGCTTATAGCCGTGCGACAAATAAACTTTTAGATGAAGTAAATGTTGCTGATTTTTATAAAGGCAATGTTTACTAAAACAAGTAATTAAATAAAAGTACCTGATTCACGGTAATAGAATCAGGTACTTTTATTTTTATCCTATTCTTGTCCATCCCCCCACAAAAAAAGGACCCACCAAGAGTCCTTTTTCCCTATCTTTTCCTATCTTTACTTATCCTTCAGTTTTTCAACATCCATCATAGCCTTATAGACCATGTCGAAGGTGATGTCGTATGGTTTGACTCTCATATCCTTGGTATGGAGGCAGTTTTCTACGAGTTCATCGGGATGCTTGGGGTCGATGCCGATGTCTTCCAGGCAGTGCGGAAGGTTGATGGATTTGGCGAAGTTGTAGATCTTGTCTCTTTCTTCGATCTGGCCGTCCATGGTGAGCATGACCTGCAGGCCGTAGTTGACGACGGCGCCGTGGAGGTGCTCGCCTTTGTGCGGGGTGCGGGTGTGGCTGTTGTAGATGGCGTGCGCGAGGCTGGAGTCGAGATCGTCTTCGATGCAGACGGAGGCCATGCCGGGAGCCACGATGATGGAAAGTGTGGCTGCTTCGAGAGCGTCTGTCACGATTCCCTTGTCTACGTCAGCGAGGGCTTCTTTGCCGTATTTCAGGATGCCTGGTGTCACGTTCTGTGCGTTGTTCACGCCGGTCTGCTGGATCCATGTGAGGTCCATACCTCTGGCGGAGAAGGGGACTTCATACTGTTTGGCAAGAGCATCGCCGAGGCCTGCCCAGAAGTACTGGCGCGGGGAGTGTGCGATGATTTCCGTATTGATGAAGGTGTGCCATGCACCGCGTTCTCTGTAAATGGAGCCTTTGAAGCTGTGATCCGGGTTGTACATGATGCAGACGGCAGTGACGGAGGCGCAGTTGGATGCGAGCGTCGGGAATGTGAAGATCGGTTTCTTCAGGAGGTGCGCAGCCCATTTGCAGGTGTCGGTCGCGCGGCCGCCGCCGACGGCGAAAATCATGTCGGCTTCCTGGATTTCCGGGATCTTTGTCAGAGCTTCGGCGTTTTCAAATGTAGCGTCGTCGCCGTAGAGGAAGGATCCGGTGATGTCGATCTTTCCGCTGACTGCTTTTCTGATCAGCGGTTCAGCGGCGATTCTGGCCTTGGTGCCGCCGATGATGACAGCGGTTTTTCCATATTCGCCGCAAATATCCGGAATCTTGTCATAGGCATCGCTGCCGATGGTGAAGTGCGGAAAATACGTACTATTCATAAATGATCCCCTCTCTTATGTAAAAGGCTCATGGCCTTGGAATGTATACAGGTATTATAGTCGAATCAGATGGTCTCTTCAAGAATCAATGACCGATGCGGACCTGCCTGCCACCTGCGGCTTCGAAAAGGCGGTGGGAAATGGAGAGAACGGTGCGCTTTTCAGAAGCGGCGCGGAGGGCGTCTAAGACCTGCTTTTCCGTGACGGAGTCAAGGTTCGCCGTGATTTCATCGAGAAGGAGAAGCGGCGGATTCGTGACGGTTGCGCGGGCAATGGAAAGGAGCTGGAACTGGCCCTGTGAAAGGAGTCCCGGGTCGTAAGGCGTATCAAGGCCCTCCGGCAAGTCTTCGATGGCAGGAAGGATGCCTGTCTCGGCAAGTGCTCTTCTGACATCTTCCTCAGAAATGGAGGGATCGGAGAGTGTGATCTGGTCTCTCATGTTTCCCGAAACAGGTTTGAACTGCTGCTCGACGAGGCCGAATACCTTTCTCCTTTCCTCTTCAGGGATGGATTCCGGCGCGCGCCCGAAGATGCGGACGGTGCCTTCCGATGGCTGGTAGAGGCCGCAGATGAGCTTGAAGAGCGTGCTCTTGCCCGAGCCTGTCCGCCCGATCAGCGTGACGTTCTCGCCTTCATGGATGGTGAGGTCGAAATTGTGGAAGACGGGCTTTCCATCTTCGTAGGCAAAGGAAAGATGGCGGATGGAAATCGGGATATTTTCTTCCTTTTCGGACACTGCTGCGGAAGGCGGTTCCATTTCTTTTTCGGAGAGGAAATCGCCGATCCGCTTGCAGCCTGCGATGGCGGACTGGATATTCTGGATTTCCATGCCGATGCTTTCCAGTGGAGAGAAGACTTTCCCGACGTAGGAGATCAGGGCGACGGCGGTGCCCGCGCTCATGCCGAAGAGTGCCTGGAAGTCGCTCCTGCTGACGGAGAGGACGACCATGATGGCGATGATAAGCGAGCTCACCGTGATGATGATCGGCGAGTAAATCGAGTCATACAAGTTGCTCCTGTTCATCGCGTCGAACCCCGCGCGGACGGATTTTCCGTACCTTTCTTCCATGAAGGATTCGCGGTGGTAGAGGCGGATCGTGCGGATGCTGGCAATCGTTTCAGGGATGGCCTGATTGATGCCCGCGACGGCTTTCCTGTTGTCGAGCTGCGCGGAAAGCATGCGGCGCTGGAATGTCCTCGTGAGGAGGAAGAGAATCGGCAGTGATAAGAAGAGCAGGATCATGAGGCCCTTGCTCAGGAAATAGACGACGCAGAGGATGGAAACAATGCGGAAGACGTCGGAAATCATGGAAATGATGCCCGAGTCGAAGAGGTCTTCGAGCGTGTCGACGTCGTTCACGAAGAGCGAGGCGAGCGATCCGCTGTCGTTTTCTATGAAGACGGAGGAGGGCAGGCGCGAGAGCTTGTCCGCCATGAAGGAGCGGATGTGACGCGTCGAGCGCTGGCCGAAGATCGTGATGATCGTTTCCTTGACCGAGTCCGCGATGCCCGAGACGGCTGTCAGGGCAAAGTAGAGAAGGCCTGCCTGGATGAGGAAGGGAAGCGTCGCATTTTCTGCCGTCAGTTCATCGACGATGCGCCTAAGAATCAGCGGCGGCGTGACGGAAACGGTGACGGAGATGAGGATGGCAAGGACGAGCCCGATAGTCAGCTTCTTATTATGCAGGGCAGCATAGCGGAAAATGGAGTAAAGCGGGCGCTTCGTGTCGACGGGATTCTTTTGGCTCATTTATCGTCCCCTCCTTCCGCGAGGGCGTGCTG
>OLWG01000667.1_pt1 | contig 10766 bp, 10 predicted proteins | sample 1673721 | NCBI WGS metagenome assembly OLWG01 (sample SAMEA103958125, study PRJEB25191) | human gut metagenome | reverse complement strand
GAAGTGCAGACACTGATTGATGACCTCAAAGCTTTATAATTTTTGTCCAAAACGGCATTCTGCAAACACCGGCGATCTCTAAATCTGCTTTGCAAATTCAAAGAAAAAGCTGTACCGGTGTGCCACGAAAATGCAGATTTTGCCTTGTTTTACTCCGAGAAAGGAATCTTTATGTCTCATAAAATTGGTATTACCGCCTGCTCCAACCCCATGCATCCTTCCTTTTCCGCCGATCTGGCGCGTCTCTGTCAGATTCTGCGGGAGCTGGGCTTCGATCCTGTTTTAAGCCCCTGCCTCTACGACAACGGTTCCGGCTTTTCCGGCACGGGCGCAGAGCGGGCGGATGCGTTGATGAACCTTTACTGTGACCCAGAAATCACGGATATTTTTGATGTTTCCGGCGGCGATATGGCGAATGAAGTTCTGCCGTATCTGGATTTTTCTGTCATCGCCGCCTCCGGCAAGCGCTTCTGGGGATACAGTGATCTCACGACGATTGTCAATGCTGTCACGACTGCGACTGGAAATGAGTCGATGCTGTATCAGGTTCGAAATCTGCTGTACGACCACAGCGCCGAACAGATCACTCTGTTCCAAAACGCTTTTTCCGGGCAGTCTCCCAGCCTCTTCGACCTCCCTTGCACATTTCTGCAGGGCGATCACATGGAAGGTGTAATGATCGGCGGAAATATCCGCTGTTTTCTGAAGCTCGCCGGAACGGATTTTCAGCCGGATTTCCGCAGAAAAATCCTGCTCCTCGAAGCCATGGGAGGCGGCGTTCCGCAGATGATCACTTTTCTCTCCCAGTTGAAAATGATGCATGCGTTTGAACAGATCAACGGAATTCTCCTCGGAACCTTCTCGCAGATGGAGCGCGACCATCTGACACCGGATATGCCGCAGCTTGTCCGCCAGGCGGCCGGACCGGATCTCCCGATTGCAAAGACTCCGTATATCGGCCACGGCACGGATGCACATGCCGCCGTGATCGGCAAATTTTATCAGATTTCTTCTGACTGATATACATCCGCGTAGCGCACGCCGAACTCCTCTGCGTCTGCATGGCGTTCCATATAGATATCAATGTGGCCGTACGGCGTGCCGCGGTCCTCGACCGTGTAAATTTTTCCGCCGATATTCAGCTTCGTTCCAAACGGCAGAACGCCGGTTGCAATGGTCCGGCCCTGCACCGGCATTTTTCCGGATGCGGTCGGGCCGCCCGCCCAGCGGCCACAGCAGACGGCGCAGTTGCAGTAAGCGGTCAGTTTAAAATTGCCGAGATATTTTCCCGAAGCGCTTTCCAACCGATCACCTGCGGTACTGTTTTCTGCACTTGTATTCTGCACATTTTCTGCTCCCGCCTTCTGTTTTCCACCATTCCCGTTTTCTGTTGTCTGGTTATCCACAGAGTTTCCTTCTTTTCTCCCATTATCCACATCTCCCGTTTCTATTTTGCTCTCACGTATTTCCTCCGAAATCACCCGCACAGCAAATTCTGTCGATTTCTCATAGTTAAAATCTGAAATCAGAATCCCCGTCGCCTCGCTTCCAGCGTGGATTACTTTTCCATCACCGAGATAAATCATGACATGGTAAATAAACCCGCTCTCCCGCTGGTAAAACAGCAGATCACCAGGCTTTGCCTCCTGCACCGGAATGCGTGTTCCAGCTTTCGCCTGCTGGCGTGAGGTTCTCGGAAGGGTATACCCGAAATTAGCAAAAATCTGCTGGGCAAAGCCGGAACAGTCGCAGCCGTTTGTAAGACTCGTCCCGCCCCAGACGTACGGATTTCCCAGGAATTTTTTCGCGTACTGCAGGACCTCGCCGCGCGCTTCGTCAGAAGAAAGAAGTGTTCTCGTCGTTGCATATGTATAGGTGTACGCCTTATTATTCCATGGCTTCACCCACATTTCCGCCATGGGAAAACTTTCCTCCTGCCAACGGTTTACCTCTTTTTCAGCCTCTTCTCCGCGCAGGAGATACCGCGCGCAGACAAATCCACGGACATCGCCGGATTCCACATAAACCCAGTCAGAATCCGCATCCGCTAAAATATAACAGAGGCTTCCCTTCGGCAGGATTCCGACGATTTTCTGATTTGTGCCTTTTCCTTCGCGGACGTGAAGCCAGGAATTCACATCGGCGATAGCATATGTTTTTTCAACCGTATGAAACAGCCACGGCATACGGGAAATCGTGACTTTTTCAGCTTCTGCCGCCTGCCACTCACTGTAGCTTTCCCGCGTGCGCTCAGCTTCCTGCTCTGCCGAAAAGACGGGCTCAGCCTCGGCGGCTGGCGGTTCCGCAGACTGTGATAAATCAGAATCCGAAGAGACTTCTGCCGTCTTGTCCCCACCAGCTGCATCATCACTTCCTGCAGATCCGTTTTCTTCCTCCGGCGGTTCCATCTGCTCCCCATCTCCGCCGCCGATTTCTTCCTGCCCCGGCCATGGATCGTTGGAAATATCTTCCCCTTCGCCCGGCCACGGTCCATCCATTTCACTGTTTCCCGGTGTTTCCGGCATGTCTCCCTGATCTCCCGGTTCTGGATTTTCCGGCTCCTCTGGCTCTGTCTCGCCTGCCTCTCCCGGTTCTGCATTTTCCGGCCCCTCTGGCTCTGTCTCGCCCGTTTTTCCCGGTTCCGTCATTCCTGCATTCTCTCCGCCGTCAGGCTCCTGCGGTTCCGGTTCCTCCGGGACTGTCTCATCTTCTTTTCCCTCGGATCCACTTTCCTCTTCCATCTCATCATTCTGCGTACCTTCCGATTCTGTCACCTCTTCCGCTTCCGCAGGTGCCTCCTCCGCCGCATCTTCCTCCACGCAAAAAGAAGCAGCCCCAACGGCTGCTTCCCCTGCAATCTCAATTCCAATCTGTCCCGGATCGGCCGTTTCCTCTTCTGCTGCATAAACGGCTGTCGGGTTACTAAGTGTCACTGCGAGCGCACCAATCATCGCGGCGCGCACCAGCTCGGCGCATTTGTCGCCCATCATTGTTTTATCAACCATTTTCGCTTTCTCCTATTCAATTTGTCCGGCCAGACGGAATTGATCCGAACAAATAAAACAGAAGAAACACCTCTGGTATCGCTTCCTATTCCTCTGCTCGAAACAGTCTGACCGCATTTTTTTCTGTCGTCTCAATGACTTCTTCTTCCGAAATTCCCTTGAGTTCTGCGATCTCCTGCACAACGTACGGCAGATACAGAGATGAATTTCGTTTTCCCCGGTACGGAACCGGTGCCAGATACGGACTGTCTGTTTCCAGCAGAATGCGCTCCATCGGAGCCATCTGAACCACTTCTTTGATCTTCTTTGCATTTTTGAACGTCACCACGCCGCCAATGCCAAGATAAAATCCCATTTTCAGGTATTCCTCTGCCATCTCCACAGAGTAGGAAAAACAATGAATGACGCCGCCGATCTCCTCCGATTTTTCTTCTTTCATGACGCGGAGCGTATCGGCCGCCGCCTCCCTGCTGTGAATAATCATCGGAAGTTTTTCTTCCCGAGCAAGCGCAATCTGACGGCGGAACCAGTATTCCTGCTTCTCATGATTCTCCTTGTCCCAGTAATAGTCAAGGCCAATCTCACCGACCGCGACCGCCTTTTCCATGCGGCAGAGTTCCAGCATCCGCGCCATCACGTCCTCGTTCAGATCGCCCACCTCATCCGGGTGAAGGCCGAACGCGCCGTAGATGAACGGATACGCTTCCATCAGTTTTCTTGTATTTTCCAGTGATTCCAGATTTGCCGAGACATTGATGATACGCCCGATCCCGTTTTCCTGCATCGAGGAAAGCAGCTCTGCGCGGTCTTCATCAAATTTCTCATCGTCATAATGTGCATGTGTTTCAAATATCATATCCGAATTTCTCCTTAAAAAAACGAAACAGAAACGGAAGAAAGCTCTGCATAGCCTTCCCCTGTTTCCGTTTCCACGTTTATCTATCCTGTCGTTCGTTGTTTTCGTAAAAGTAAAGTGCGCCGCTGCGCCTGTGCTTATTATAACGCATTCATTTTTCCCGCGTCAACCAGGAAACGAAAAAATATGCCGGATTCCGATAAGATCACCGCCGTGCCGCAATCTCGTCCAGCAGGCAGCCAGCCACTTCGTCTTTTCCCATCAGCGGAAGCTCCTTGATGCCGTCCTTCGTGATCAGCGTCACCACATTCGTCGCCACACCGAAGCCGGCACCCTCTGTCTTCAAATTGTTTGCCGCGATCATGTCCAGATGCTTCTTCTCCAGCTTTGCACGCGAGTTTTCCACCATGTTCTCGGTTTCCATCGAGAAGCCGCACACAAACAACCCCGGATGACGGTTCTTTTCCACCCATCCCAGAATATCGTCGGTGCGCTCCAGCGGAATGCTCATGTCACCGTCCTTCTTTTTGATTTTCTGATCCGCCACCGTCACAGGCCGGTAATCAGCAACCGCGGCCGCCTTAATCAGAATATCCGTCTCCGGCAATGTCTCCCGCACCGCCTCCAGCATGTCCTTCGCCGTCGTCACCGGTCGCATCGCAACGCCTGGAACCGGGGCTAATGAAACCGGGCCGGAAATCAGCGTTACCTGCGCGCCGCGGAGCATCGCCTCCCGCGCAATCGCGTATCCCATGCGGCCGCTGCTATGGTTCGTCAGATACCGCACCGGATCGAGGGATTCCTGCGTCGGGCCTGCAGTCACGGTGACACGCACACCAGCGAGCGTCTTTTCGCGGGCAAGCTCCATCGCGATATAATCGAGCAGCACCTCCGGGTCCGGCAGTTTTCCTTTTCCGACGTCCTTGCACGCCAGCATTCCCACGGTCGGCTCGATGATGCCGAAACCGTATTTTTTCAGCGTCGCCAGATTATCCTGCGTAATCGGATTTTCCAGCATCGCCGTATTCATCGCCGGAGCGACCAGCTTTTTGCACTTCGCTGCGAGCACCACCGTTGTCAGCATATCATCTGCAATGCCGTGTGCCATTTTTGCAATCACATTGGCGGTAGCCGGGGCAATCATAATCAGATCCGCCGCTTTTGCCAGCGAAATATGCGTCACCTCATATTTAAAATCACGCGCAAACGTATCGACCACGCAGCGGTTGTTGGTCAGCGTCTCGAACGTCAGCGGGGTGATGAACTGCGTCGCGTTTTCGGTCATGATGACATGCACGTCTGCTCCGGCTTTCCGAAGACCGCTCGCCACATTTGCCATTTTATAGGCGGCAATTCCGCCTGTCACACCAAGTGCAACACATTTTCCGTCAAGATTTTCCATTGTAACTCCGTTCTGCTGCCTCGAAGCAGCTTTTTTCCTATGATAGTTTTAAGTATAGCAGACAGAAAAACAGATTACAACCAATCCTGTTTGCCATTGATGCAAAAAGGCTTTATAATAAAAGGACAAAAGAGCTCTACTTTTAAAATAATCGCGAGGTATTTTTATGATTTTAGCCATTGATATCGGGAACACAACCGTTACGCTCGGCGGCGTCCGGATCGCACCGCAGCAAGCGTATTCCCTCGAATTCACAGCCCGGATTGACATCAACCACACCTGGTCTGCCAGCCAGTATGAATCTGCGATCGAGCAGCTTTTTGAAGACAAGAATCTTTCCCCGTCCGACTTTCGGGGCGTCATCATTTCCAGCGTTGTTCCGTCGGTTCTGACGCTTCTGCAGGAATGTGTCCGTAATCTGTTCGGCACAGAACCGCTGCTCGTCACATCCGAAAGTGATCTCGGCATGACATTTTCCATCCCGGAACCGGAAAAAGTAGGCCGCGACCGCCTCGTTGATGCAGCCTGGGCCGCCGCACATTATCCGCTGCCGGTCATCACCGTGGATCTTGGAACAGCGACGACCTTCAATGTCATCCGGGAAAACAGCGTCTTCTGCGGCGGCGCCATCGCACCGGGACTCGATATGGGACTTGGCGCCCTCTCCGAGCGGACCGCCCAGCTCCCGCGGCTCGACCTCCAGATCCCGAAACGCATCATTGGCAGAAACACCGAAGAATGCATTCTCTCCGGCACCATCGTCGGCATGGCCGCGATGCTCGACGGAATGGTCCAGCGCATCGAAGCCGAACTCGGCTCCCCCGCCACCCTCATCCTCACCGGCGGCGCGGCACGCTTCGTCGAACCGCTCGTTTTACATCCTCATATCTATGACCCGAACCTTCTGCTGAAAGGGCTGGCGTTCCTGTGTGAGCGGAATTGTGCAAATTAAAATCGTACTTCCAAATATTCATCAGACTTTTTCATTCTGCATGACGTTAAAAAGCGTGTCTGTTCTCCAGGCACGCTTTTCTCTATTTTTCTATGGAATCGCAACCCTTCTTTGTGTTGCCTCTCCGCTTTTCAGTTTTTCCTGATTCTCCTCTTTCAGTTTTAAAATACACGGGCGAATGCTTTCATCATACGTTTCTGTTGTCTGAAGTACATGACCATTGTATACAATCACATCATCGGAATACAGAAATACAAGCGCCATCTGATTCATCTCATGATCGTAGATCAGAACATACCAGTTATAATCATACAAAATCCTCTCTGTCATGTTGAATACCTGTTTTGGCTTCTGGCAGGAAATTTTTTCTCCGTAAATGGTCGAGAGAATTTCGTCCATCTCCTCCGGATGATCCTCGCGCGTGATCGCAAAGGACATTCCGGCTCCGGTGTCTTCCGGGATATAAAGATAAATCATCTCGGCTTTGTCCGTATCAAAGGTTTCGATTTCCTGCAGCAGTTCCTGATCCGATTTTTCTGAGATGAAATCTGCTGCCGTCAGGAAAACATCTGTCGTACCCCGCTCAGGACCAATGGGATTTTCTTTCTGTGTATACACCGCCGTCATTCTTTTTACCAGACATCCCGCAATCACGCAAAGGATCACTCCAGCTAACATAGTGATTTTTCTCTTTTTCATACGTTTCAAGGAAATCATCTCTCTTCCAAAACAGACATTCCGGGAACCTTCCAAAAGTTGAATTTTCTCTTTTCAGTATATCATAAATTTTTCCGGGACACACTCTTTTCCTTCTCCCTATGCACGGAAAAACTCCCGGCACTGCCGGGAGTTTATGACTTTCTTATTTCATAGTAACTATTCAGAACCCCATCTCGATTCCGCTTGCGCTGCATCTCGATGTTGCTTCTCGCCATATGAAATTCCAGAAAACCGTTCATTCATGCAAGCATGATTCACGATTTTCTTCTCTTTCGCATGGCGTTGAATAGTTACAAATAAAGAATAGAACAGGAGAAAAAAAGATATGTATCTGGAAGAGTATAAGAGATGGCTGGAAGCTGACCTGGAAGACGCAGACCTGAACCCGGAGCTGGCACGGATTGAAGGAAACGATGAGGAGATCAAGGACCGTTTTGCTGTATCTCTGAAATTCGGAACCGCAGGACTTCGTGGTGTACTTGGCGCAGGAACAAACCGTATGAATATCTATGTAGTGCGTCAGGCAACACAGGGCCTTGCAAACTGGGTAAAAACACAGGGCGGAAACCAGACGGTAGCCATCAGCTATGACAGCCGTATCAAGAGCGATGTTTTCGCAAAAACAGCAGCAGGCGTTCTGGCTGCAAACGGAATCAAAGTCAGAATTTACGATGCACTGATGCCGGTACCGGCACTTTCCTTTGCAACCCGTTACTATAACTGCAATGCAGGTATCATGGTAACTGCTTCTCATAATCCGGCAAAATATAATGGATATAAGGCGTATGGACCAGATGGATGTCAGATGACAGATGATGCTGTTGCGGTTGTATATGATTCTATTCAGAAGACAGATGTATTGACTGGTGCAAAGTATATGCCATTCAGTGAAGGTGTTGAAAAGGGTCTGATCAAGTTTGTTGGTGAAGATTGCAAGAATGGTTTATATGAAGCGATTGAAGCAAGACAAGTACGTCCAGGTCTTTGCAAGAGTGCTGGACTAAAACTCGTATATTCTCCATTGAATGGTACTGGTCTAGTTCCAGTAACACATGTATTAAAAGATATAGGAATTACAGATATTACAATTGTTCCTGAACAGGAATATCCAAATGGCTACTTCACAACATGTTCTTATCCAAACCCTGAAATCTATGCGGCAATGGAAAAGGGCGTAGAACTTGCAAAAAAAGTTGGTGCAGATCTTATGCTTGCAACTGACCCGGATGCTGACCGTGTTGGTATTGCGATGAAGTGTCCAGATGGAAGCTATGAACTTGTTTCTGGTAATGAAATGGGTGTTCTATTACTTGACTATATCTGTGCGGGTAGAATTGAAAAGGGAACTATGCCAGAAAATGCTGTCGCTGTTGAATCTATTGTTTCTACACCTCTTGCAGAAAAAGTTGCTGAACATTATGGTGTTGAATTAAGACATACATTAACTGGATTTAAGTGGATTGGTGATCAGATTGCTAAGCTTGAAGAAGCTGGTGAAGTGGATCGTTTCATCTTTGGATTTGAAGAGAGCTATGGCTGCCTGATCGGTACATATGCACGAGATAAGGATGCAATCGTTGCGACAATGGCACTTTGCGAAGCAGCAGCATATTATAAGACGCAGGGTAAGACTCTGTGGGATGCAATGATCGAGATGTATGAACAGTTTGGATATTACAAAGACGATATCAAAGCTGTAACTATGAAAGGTATTGAAGGCCTGCAGAAGATTCAGGATATCATGAATTCACTTCGCCAGAATCCGCCGGCAGAATTTGCAGGACACAAAGTGGTTGCTGTAAGAGATTACAAAGCAGACACGATCAAAAATCTGGAAACAGGCGAAGTTACACCGACAGGACTTCCGAATTCCAATGTCCTTTATTATGAACTGACAAATGATGCCTGGGTATGTGTTCGTCCGTCTGGTACAGAACCAAAAGTTAAGTTCTACTACGGAGTAAAAGGTACATCTCTGGCAGATGCGGATGAAAAATCAGCAGTCATGGGCAAAGCTGTTCTGGATATGGTTGACTCCATGATGTAAACTTGCATATGCGGGAATTTGATGATTTTATGGAAATTGTCAGGAAAATACGCCGAAATTGTCCGTGGGACAGTGTGCAGACGCATGAAAGCCTGAAAAAATATCTGCTGGAAGAAAGCAATGAGGTACTGGAAGGAATCGACCGTCTTTCAAAAGAAAATGACAGCACAAATCTTTGTGAGGAACTGGGAGATGTGCTGTTTCAGGTGGCTCTTCACAGTGTGATCGCGGAAGAAGAGGGACTTTTTACTGTTGAGGATGTGATCCGAGACGTTTCATCCAAAATGAAATTCCGGCATCCGAAGATCTTTTCACCGGAGGATAAACAGCTGGCTGGGCTTTCGTGGGAAGAGTTGAAACAATTGGAAAAAGCGACAGAAGAAGAGCCTGAAAAAGCCGAAAAGCCTTGACAATTTGACATAAAAGGTTTATATATAGTAAATAGCGTGCATATGCCAAGGAAGCATTACGCAATAAATAAGAATGAGGTTATTTAGAGGAGGAACACCATGAATAAAACAGAATTAGTAGCAGCAATGGCGAAAGAAACAAACCTTTCCAAAAAAGATGTAGAGGCTGTATTAAAATCTTTCACTGATGTTGTAGCATCCGAATTAAAAAAAGGTGGAAAAATCCAGTTAGTTGGTTTTGGTACATTTGAAGTAAGTGAAAGAGCAGCAAGAGAAGGAAGAAATCCTCAGACTGGTGAAACAATGAAGATCGCAGCTTCCAAAGCTCCGAAATTCAAAGCTGGTAAAGCTCTGAAAGATATGGTAAACGAATAAGTAAATCGTGCTTTTAGGGGGGACAGATATGTTCCCCCTTTTGTTTTTCCGGAGGTATATATGAGACTTGATAAATATTTAAAAATCTCACGTCTGATCAAGAGAAGAACGGTTGCGAACGAGGCATGTGATGCCGGACGAGTGCTGGTCAATGACCGCCCGGCCAAGGCGTCAGCACAGGTAAAAGCCGGTGATACGATTGAAATCCAGTTTGGAAGCAAAAACGTAAAGGTTGAGGTGCTGGATATCAAAGAAACGGTTCGTAAAGAAGACGCAGAGAATCTTTTTCGATATCTTTGATCGTTTTTGTGTCTATTGGACAGGGCTCTCACATAGATTAACAGTAAATGCAGGATGGGAGCTGTGGGGTTGGAAGAAAAAAAGACAGGCAAGGTGCACGGTCTGACGCTAAAAGAGCGTAAATATGGAAAACTGACAGGTGTTCAGGATATTCATTCGTTTAATGAAAATGAGATATTGCTTCAGACTGAGGCCGGGAAAGTGCAGATCAAAGGAGAGCAGCTTCATGTAAAAAGCCTTGACCTCGAAAAGGGAGAGGCTGAGATTGAAGGAAAAGTAAACAGTGTTTCTTATCTGACAAAGAATGCGCAGAAAAAAGAAGAACCTTTGCTGAAAAGGATGTTCCGGTAAGATGAGCAGTTATATCAGATTGGAAATACTGCTTTTTTTTCGCGCTTTCGAAACAGGAGTAGGGATGCTTGTTGTTTACAGGCTGACCGATATGCTGAAAAGACGTTTGTTCTGCGACAGAATGTGGAACAGTACAGTGGATATTTTGTACTGGTTATTGGCTGGCTTGCTGCTTTTTACCGCTTTATATCAGTGCAATTATGGCAGAATCCGCTTTTTTATGCTGGCAGGTGTTGCTTTTGGTGGAATTTTTGCAAATTTTGTGTTAAATAGGTTGCTATTTCTGGTAAAAAGATGTAGAATTTCATCATATAGGCATACGAAAAGACGTTTATGGTGTAATAGAAG
>OLWG01000650.1_pt1 | contig 11046 bp, 10 predicted proteins | sample 1673721 | NCBI WGS metagenome assembly OLWG01 (sample SAMEA103958125, study PRJEB25191) | human gut metagenome | reverse complement strand
GGGTGTAGTGCAGCTCCTCGGTGCGTCCGCCCTCGTACATGGCTCCTGTGGCGCAGTCGTACCACTGGCCCTCGGGGAACCAGATCCGGCGCGCGGCCAGCCCCGTGACGCTGTCGACCGGCTCCACGACGGCCGTGGCGAGGATGTCGTTGCCGAACATGAACTGCTCGGGGACGTTGTAGGCCTCGTCCCGTTCGGGATGGTCGTAGTACATCGGACGGCACATGCCGACGCCGGTGTCGTAGACGTAGATCTTGTAGTGGTCGTCATGCTCGATGAGGCCTGCTTTGATCTGCCCGCCTTCAGGACGTTTGAAGATGCCGTGGATGACGGCGTTTTCTACGAGGGGCTGAAGGAGAAGGGGCGGGACCATGATGTCGTCGAGCTTGTCTTTCGGGAAGTCGTATTCGATCTGGAGACGATCGCCGAAGCGGGTTCTTTCGAGTTCCGTGTAGCACTCGATGACGTGAAGCTCTTCAGAAAGGGGGATGAGCTTGGACGGGTTGTTGAGGCTGTGGCGGAAGTAGTCGGACAGGTACTGGATGAGGCGTCTGGCTGTTTCCGGATCGCTTCGGACGTAGTAGGAAATGGTGTTTAGTGTGTTGTAGAGGAAATGCGGATTGATCTGCGCCTGGAGGGCCCGGATTTCCGCTTCGGCCAGCAGGTTTTCCTCTTCCTTCAGTTTCTCGGACTCGTAGATGGATTCGAGGATGTGGCAGATGCCGTGAAGAAATTCGGTGCCTGTATTGGTGAAGGTGTCTCCTTTGGATTTGGCGGCGAAGATGGAGCCGACGACTTTGCCCTTGTACTTGACGGGAAGGGTGATGAGGTGAGGGAGGTCAGGAAGCGAGTGCTACAGTTTCAGTATCGCGATTTCCGCATCGCCCTGGTTCTTGTCGGCGTCGTCTTTATAATTGGTTCTTGTATAAATCTGATCATTATATAAGATGGCGGCCCAGATGAGGCTGGGGAGCGATGTCGTCATGATTTCCGTGACGCGCGCGACGGAGAGGGATTTGAATCCGTCGTGAAGTGTCGAGAAAAGTGTGATGACGGCATTGAAGGTGCTCTTTGTCGTCTGTGTCTTTTCGGAGTCTCTCTGGTGGATGAAGAATTCCATGGCCAGGTAGAAGATGCTGACGGCAATCGTGTTTGTCGCGATAACCGGAAGCGACAGGTGGAAGAAGTTCACCGGATATGTCGTGGTCGTCGGCCAGGTGAGGAAGGCGAAGAAAATCCAGAAGAGGAATTCAAGGATGAACGCATAGAGGAAGGACCAGAACCAGAGATTGTGGTAGTGATGCTTCAGACGGTAGGAGAGGAATCCTGCCGCGATGCCCTGGATGATGGAGAGTCCGCCGTGGATGAAGGAGGAATCCGTATTGATGAAGAAGGCGCGGTGGATGCCGACGATGGTGCCGACGGCCGTCCCTACGATCGGTCCTCCGACGAAGCCACCGAGGATGATCCCGACGGCTCTGAAATTGATGATCCCGCCTCCGGCTCTGACGTTCCAGTACGTCCCGCAGAGTCCTATGACAGAGAATAGTATGATGAAAATTCCTATTTGCTGCCTTGTGAATTCCTTTGCCGTGATGGCCTGCCTGAAGAAGGAGGTGCGGCAGATGAGGAGAAGGAGCAGAAGGAATAAGGATATGCCAAACCAGACATGCTGGATCCCTATGATCCAATTAGGTTCCATGTTGTCACCTCAAAATGCTAAATCAAGTAAGCGGTGTATTTTGCCCGAAAAGTGCGATGAAGGCCGCCTCCGGGAATAAGTATATTATAATTAATACCTTATGTATGTGCAAAGAATCATAGATTATTCAGCATGTATTACAAAATGGGATTAATAACCACTTTCTCAAGAAGTTCCGGTCAATGCAGATTTTTCTATAAGTGTTTTATCTATGATGTAATTAACGGATAATTGCATCTCAACCACGAATATCTGCATCTTACCCGTCTTGCATCTTACCCTTTTGTACTTGCATCTTATCGCAAAAATAGAGAAGTGACTTTACATTTCCTATATACTGTAACCGATGAAATTCAATGGAATATCTGTGTCTTATGCGCATATATTAGTACCATTATACCAAATCTTTCGGGTGGTGCGCGAGAGGCGGATTTCCCGAAAGGGGTGAATTGATTCTGGCTCGTAGCCTTCTGGGAAGAGAAGGCTGTTATAGAGTAAATTCATGTACAGAAAACTGTACGAGTAAAGAAAGGAAGGGATTTTCATGATTATTTATGGTGTTGCTCTTCTGGCAGGCTGCTTCATGGTCGGCAACCTGATCGGCGACATGCTGGGCGTTGTTCTGGGGGTCAAGGCTAACATCGGCGGCGTAGGTTTCGCTATGTTGTTCCTGATCATCATCTCCACCTGGGCACAGAAGAAAGGTCTCATGAAGGAACCAGAAGAACAGGGTATCAAATTCTGGTCCGCTATGTACATTCCGATCGTCGTAGCAATGAGCTCCATCCAGAACGTAGCAGCTGCACTGAGCGGCGGCGTAGTCGCACTCGCAGGCGGCGCTCTGGCAGTAGCAGTTGGTTTCCTCCTGATTCCGGTACTGGCTAAGAAACAGCCATCCGCAGAAGTATCTGCAGCAAAACCGGAAGACAAGAAATAATTCTAGAAAAGAAAAGGAGGTAACAACATGGATATTGTAGCTATTGCAACAAAACTGTTCAATTCAAACGGCATGGTCTTCTCGTTTATGCTTCTTGGTATCATCATGTATTTCGCTTACAAAATTGGGAAGTTGACTCATGGCCGTATCCACGGCAGTGCTATCGCTATTTTCTTCGGTCTGGTTCTCGCTTATATCGGCGGTGCAATGACCGGAGGCCACAAAGGTATCGCTGACGTTCCGCTCTTCGCAGGCATGGGCCTCGTAGGCGGCGCTATGTTCAGAGATTTCGCCATCGTTTCCACCGCATTCGGTGCTGACCTGGAAGAAATCAAAAAAATCGGTGTAAGAGGCGTTCTGTCCCTGTTCATCGGTGAATTCATCTGCCTGCTCGCAGGCTTCGCTGTTGCTTATCCGCTGGGATACACTGATCCAATCGATCTGGTAACCATCGGCGCAGGCATTGCAACATTCGTTGTAGGACCTGTTACCGGCGCAGCACTCGGTGCTTCTTCTGAAGTTATCGCTATTTCCATCGCAGCTGGCGTTGTTAAGTCCGTACTCGTTATGGTCGTAACTCCGTTCGTTGCTAAGATTTTCGGCCTTGACAACCCGCAGTCTGCTATGGCATTCGGCGGCATCATGGGCACCACTTCCGGCACCGCTGCTGGTATGGCTGCTGTTGATCCGAAGCTCGTTCCATACGCAGCTATGACAGCAACATTCTACACCGGCCTCGGCTGCCTGCTCTTCCCATCTGTATTCTATTTCCTGACTCAGATGATCTTCGGTTAATCCGAACCAACAATGTGATTTAACAGAGGTCTGACGCAGCTCCCGCGCCGGACCTTTGGTTAACTCATGCGCCGGCTGACGTAACTTTTACAGACGCGGGCGTAAGAGCTGTACTATAATAATAAGGGGCAGGAGCAATGAAAAACCTGTCATTCATTTGTTTTTATGTTTATTGTGTATAGAAAGGATTGAGAAGATGTTAGAAATCAAACCAAGCACGAAAAACTGGAACACCAGAGGCGAAGACACCGCTGCAAGACTGAAAGATGGTTCTGCATACGCTAAAGGCAAGATCGTAGCTGCTGAAGATACCGTAAAACTCCTCGAAGCAGTACTCCGTCCAGGCGACAAAGTCAATATCGAAGGCGATAACCAGAAACAGGCTGATTTCCTCGCAAAACAGCTTTGCGAAGTAGATCCGACCAAGGTTCATGACCTTCATATGATCCAGTCCACCCTGTCCATTCCGGAACATCTCGATGTTTTCGAAAAGGGCATCGCTCACAAACTTGATTTCGCATATGCAGGAAGCCAGGGCAAACGTCTGGCTCAGATGGTACAGAACGGCGGCGTAGAACTCGGCGCTATCCATACTTATCTGGAAATGTACTCCCGCTACTTCATCGACCTGGTACCGAGAGTTTCCCTCGTTACCGCTGATGCAGCTGATGCTGAAGGCAACATCTACACCGGTTTCTCCACTGAAGATACACCAGCTATCGTTGAAGCAACCAAATTCAACCAGGGCATCGTAATTTTCCAGGTCAACAAGATTGTTGACAAACTGCCAAGAGTCGATATCCCGGCTGACTGGGTTGACTATGTCATCGAAAGCCCGACACCTTACATGCTGAACCCGCTGTTCACCCGCGACCCGGCAAAGATCACCAACGAACGTATCCTCAAAGCTATGATGGCTATCAAAGGCATCTATGCTGAATACGGCGTAAAGGTTCTGAACCACGGCGTAGGCTTCGATACAGCTGCTGTAGAACTGATTCTCCCGACCTTCGCTGAAAATCTCGGCCTGCGCGGCAAGATCTGCACCCACTGGGTACTGAATCCGCATCCGACCCTGATTCCGGCTATCGAAACTGGCTGGGCACAGGCTATCTACTCCTTCGGTTCCGAAGTAGGTATGGAAGAATACATCAAAGCTCGTTCCGACATCTTCGCTATCGGACCGGACGGCACCATGCGTTCCAACCGTGCATTCGCACAGGCAGCTGGCCACTATGCAGCTGATATGTTCATCGGCTCCACCATGCAGATCGACCGCTTCGGCAACAGCTCCACCGCTACAAAGAACAACGTAGCAGGCTTCGGCGGCGCTCCGAACATGGGCTGCGATGCTAAAGGCCGTCGTCATGTAACCGAAGCTTGGAAGAAAGCCGGCGAAGAAGTAGCTAACCGCTATGAACTCATGGGCGACAGAAACCGCGGCAAGAAGCTGGTTGTTCAGATGATTACCACCGTTTCCGAAAAAGGCTTCCCGGGCTTCGTAGAACAGCTTGACGCTGTAGCTCTGCAGAAGAACGCAAACCTGGATCTGGAACCAATCATGATCTACTCTGATGACCTGACCCACATCGTATCCGAAGTAGGTATCGCTTACCTCCACAAGTGCCACAACATGGAAGAAAGAATGAACGCTATCCGCGCTGTAGCAGGCAAGACAGAAGTAGGCAAACTCGAAGATCCGGAAATCACCAAGAAACTCCGCAAGGAAGGCATCGTAAAACTTCCGGAAGACCTCGGTGTCAACCCGGCTGAAGCAACCAGAGATCTGCTGGCTGCTAAGAACATGAAGGACCTCGTTGACTGGTCTGGCGGACTCTATGATCCGCCGGCTAAATTCAGAAACTGGTAATCCATTCAGTTCTTGAGTAAAGCTGTGAAATAAAAGAGCTGTGCAAGATGAGAAATCATTTTGCACAGCTTTTTTTGAGGGGGAAGCGCAGCGAGGTCGTGTGTTTTTTTCATCGAGCAACGCGAGGTTTTATGGTTTTTATAAGAAAAGAGCCTATTGACTGGAAAGCGTACCTTGGCACTTTAGCGGAGCTGCCGAAGCGGAGAGAAACCATGAAAAACCATACAGCCGGCCTGCGGCCTGGGAAATGACCATTAAAAACCATACAACCGGACTTCGTCCGTGGAAATGCAACTCATCCGTCTCGTACAATAACTTCTGCGTCATTTGTGCTCTTACCATCATTGTCAATCGGTATACGAGCCACCTTCCCTTCCAGGGCAAGGTCAAAGGCCATCAGCTCCCCCTACGGGGCGAGCTCTGACACCCTTAAACCAAGGCTGACGCCTTGAGGAAAATAAGCAAACCTCGCTTCGCTTGAGGAAATGCACCCCTTTCAGCGCAAGCGCGTCACTGTCCCCTAACAGGGACAGCTTTTCGTTTTGCATGTTTTCAGCGTCTCGCAAAAAAAGCAGCCCTTTTCAGAGCTGCTCTTTTCTATTTCCTATTCAATTATTTGTTTGCAGATTTCTCACTTCTAAGGAGGATGACCTGGTTCTTCCCTGCACCTTTTGCGGTGTAGAGGGCGCTGTCCATTCTTCTGTAGAAGCTTTCGAGTGTTTCTCCTTCGTAGGAGGTGGTGACACCGAAGCTTGCAGTGACGGCTTTGCCGTCTGGCAGGATGTCTGCTTCTGCGAAGTTTCTTCTCATGCGGTCAGCTACTTTCTCGGACTGGTCGATGTCCGTGTCCGGCAGGAGAATGACGAATTCGTCGCCGCCCCAGCGGCCGGCATAATCGGTCGGGCGGACGCCGTTTTTCATGATGTCGGCAAGGCGGATGAGTACATCGTCGCCGACGCTGTGTCCATAGGTGTCGTTGATATGCTTGAAGGAGTCGATATCAATCATGATGGCTGAGAATGTGTGGTGCGTCTTGTTGGTGTCTTCTATGAGGTGGCGGAGGACCCACTCGATGCGGCCTCTGTTCAAAAGGTCCGTCAGGCTGTCGTGGCCGGCTACGAAGGCGAGCTTCTGGTAGGCGTCGGACAGTTCCTTGGATGTGACGGTGATGAAGGAGGCAAGGCACTGAACGGTGGAGAGGGAGTCATCGAGGTTCAGTGCCGGGTCGTTTTCCATATGCGACGGGTCACCGGTGATGTCTGCGATGGTTCTCTTATGGTCTTTCGTTTCTTCACGGAAGGCAGCGGAAACAAGGTTCATGTTCATTGTGTAAACGTGGCCTTCGATGCGGTCGATTTCACCTCTGGTGTAACCACCGGCAGCAGGCGTGATTCTTTCGTAGGCGCTCAGGATCTGGTTGACGTCGTCTTTCAGATAGTATCTTCTGACGACGAAGGAGAAGAGGAGCATGCCCTGCGGTCCGAAGTCGCGGATGCGGCCTAAGACTCTGCGGCTGCCATTGATGATTTCATTCGGGTCGCCGTATGCCATGCGGAGCTTGTCTCCAACGTGGAGGGCGATGTTGAATACGAGGGAGCCGTCTTTGCGGCAGCTCATCGGAAGGCGGACGAGTTCGATACCGTCTTTTTCGACGACGAGCGAAAAGCTCAGTGTCTTCTTGTCGAAGTCGACGGAAGGGTCGATTTTCAGATATTTCTCATAGAAGTTGACGGCAATATGGTCGAGTTCCTTGATGACCATATTGCCGTCCATGGCGGTAATCGTGACCTGACGGCCCAGCGGCTGCCAGCCGAGTACCGAACGGGTGAGGACTTTGACGGTGCCTCTGAAGAGCATGATGACGAATCCTTCATTCATGATGGCTTCTTTATCAAAGATATAGGATGGCTGATTGAGATCATCCGTGTCTGCGCCGCCGCCGAAGATTGCAACGGATGGCGGGAGCGCTGAAATAGCGTCCAGGAAGGGCTCTACATTGCCCGTGAGCTGGGTTTCCAGGATTTCCACTGCGCGAAGATCCTTCATGTTTCTGCAGACTTCAAAGCACTTCTCAGCCGCATCTTTGATGCTCATGTCTTTCATATTATAGTGCAGCACTTCGACAGGACTTTCGTCAAAGGCCATGAATGAAAAGATGGTCTTTCCCGTATTCATTTGTCCGTCTTCTATGCCGCCTGCGGTCGTGAGCCCTGCGATAGCAGCTCTTGGAAATGCTTTTGAGAGCCCGTCTGTCATTGCCTGGATCAGCGCGGGATCATTCCAGTGTGTGAAAATCGAGATGGAAAGATAGGGTGCAGGAGTTGGGTGAGCTTCCTGGAATGCTTTGATGCATCCGGAAAGTTCAGCAATGTCCTGCAGAGTATACGTGTTTCGATACAAAGCCAATCATTTCCTTTCATGATACTGTGCTCGGTTTTCATTGAAAGCTAAAGCTTCATTGAACTATATACCGATTTGGGAATACTTGATTATTTTCTTGAACATATATATAACTTTATATTTAGTTTATAATAATAATCACGCTTACACATTATAGCACTGGAAAAAAGTGTTTTCAAATGAATCCTTTGAATATTTAAATGTCTTTCTTACCACATGCCGGCGGGAATTTTGTTTCGTAAAATCCTATTCTTTTTGAGATTTTTGCCCACCTCGCTTTCATAGAAACATGTTGATATCTACTTATATTGTAGTACTTTTACAAAAATAAATAAAGAAGATTATTATAAACTATGCAACCGATTCGCAATAAGTGGCCATAAAGGATGCCCTGCTGCCTATCATGCAGGGAAAACGTAAAAATACGGGCGATAATAGCCGCTCTCACAGTAGCGGAGGGTAGCTGCGAAACCGGTGAAAATATCCTTTCGTATGAGCAAAGCGAGGTTTAGCTGTCCCCGTTAGGGGAAAGTGGCGCGAATGCGCCGAAAGGGGTTCATTTTGCTAATCGCAGCTCGGTTGTATGGTGTATAAGAAAGCGCACCACTCAAAAACCGCTGCAGGAGAATGATGGCACATTCTCCTGCAGCGGTTTCCTTTTTTATTCTTCTTCTTTGACTGGATTGATTGTCCTTATGATCCAGCGTTCTCCGCCGGTGAATTTGCTGTTGTGTTTTCTTGCAGCGTCTTCACTTCTCTTGGAAAGATCCTTGACGGCTTCTTCGAGGGAGTGGATGGTTTTCACGGCTGTATCAGAGCGCATGTCTTCTCCGCATACGGGGCAGACGGGCGGGTGGATGAAGGAGGTGTTCACGCGGGATTTGCAGTGCGGGCAAGTGATGAAGTCTGCGCTGAATTTCTTCTCGTTCTGCTCCTTGGAGTAGGAAGCGAGGCGTTCCTGCTTTTCCTTCAGCCTTCTTTCGAGGGAAATCATCTGCGGGGATGGTTCGATGCCGATCTTGTACTTGACGGCGTAGGTGGTCGGTATGGTTTTCAGGTATTCTTTCGCCTGGCGCTTCGTGTTGAAGACTTTTTCCTTGAAGGTGAGTCCTTTGAAGACGCGGTTGGCTTCTCGTTTCGTGAAGCCTTCCTCGACCATGGAGGATTTCATGGCGTCCTTGATCTCGGCTGACGGGTGGGTGATGTCGAATTCCCAGTATTTGTCAGCCCAGAGGGAGGAGGCTTTTGTTTCTCCTTCAGGCGCTGCTGTTTCTTCCTCGGGCTCTGGTGCGGGCGCGGGGATGGATTTCTTTGTCCTGCGCGGCTTGGGCGATTCGCCTTCTGCCTTCTTGCTGCGGGACTTTTTCAGTTTCGCAGGGCCCGCTTCAAATGAAAACAGGTCCGTTTCAGTAAAGTTCGGATCTTTGGACATGTTTAAACTCCTCCGGTAAATAGTTTTGGCTCTATCATACCATGGATATCAAGTATGGTACAGGCGTTCCATGAAATTTTAGCAGAATTATACAGATTTCCTGAGAAAAAGCAAGAAATCTCCCGAAAAAGACGATGGAGCCTTATAGTCCGTTTTTTTTTTGCCGGATGGTTTATAATGTAAAAGTAACTTCATAGAAATGGACAAGGGTGTCCGCGGCATTGTATTTGCCGCGGCCTTTTTTGCGTCCGGAGGTGGGAAAATCCGCAGTTTTCGTTGAAGCGGCGGTTTTCTCATGCTAAAATGAGGGAAATGCATTGACCGAGCAACCAGCTATTTAGGAGGAGGATGTAAGTATGTACAGTATTGCTGCACCACATGCAAAAGGAAAGAGCGCAGAAGACAACATTTTTGCTGCTAACAACAGAGCGATCGCACTGGCTAAGGAAATCGGCGTGGAAAACGTCACCAATGCCACAGTAGGATCCATTCTTGATGAAGACGGAAGCCTCGTCGTTCTTGATGTCGTCAAGCAGGAACTGAAGAACCTGACACCGCCGGAATTCTGCGCATATGCTCCGATCAAGGGCTATGATGAATTCCTGAAGGATTGTATCGATCAGTGCTTCGGCAAGTCCCGTCCGGAAGGATACATCGATGCCTGCGCAACACCTGGCGGCACCGGCGTCCTGCACCATGTCGTGCACAATTATTCCGAACCAGGCGATGAAGTGCTCATTACTGACTGGCACTGGGGCGCTTATGACAGCCTGATCGACGACAACAACCGCAAGGTCCGCACATTCTCCTTCCTGACAAGCGACGGCCATTTCAATGCCGCTTCCTTCAAGGAAAATGTAGAAGATATCCTGAAGAAACAGGACAATATCGTCATTATTCTGAACGGCATTGCCAACAACCCGACCGGCTACTGCATGTCCGTGGCTGAATGGCAGTCTGCTGTCGATGTCCTCAAGGAAGCAACCAAGGATGAAACAAAGAATGCCATCCTGATTGCTGACGTTGCATACCTCGACTACAGCGGCGAAAAGGAAGAATGCCGTGAATTCTTCAAGGTATTCGGCGGACTCCCGAAGAACATCCTCGTCGTTTGTGCATACACCCTTTCCAAGGGCTTCACGATGTACGGCCAGCGCATGGGCGCTATGATCGGCATTTCCTCTGACAAAGACGTCATCAAGGAATACGTCGATATCAACCAGTACAGCAGCCGTGCTACATGGTCCAACTGCAACAGTGCAGCTCAGCATGCAATGATCCGCATCTGCCAGGATCCGGAAAAGATCAAACAGCTCGACGCTGAAAGAGCCAAGTACTACAAGCTCATCCAGGAAAGAGCCGCTATTTTCGTAGAAGAAGCACAGAAAGAAGGAGTGAAGTTCGTTCCTTACATCTCCGGTTTCTTCATCACGATTCCTGTCACCAATTCCCAGGCTGTCTGCGACATCCTTGAAAAGGATCATGTATTCATGGTTCCGCTGAAGAAGGGCATCCGCCTTGCCGTATGCTCCGTTTCCAAGAAAAAGATGCACGGCCTGGCTCACAAGCTCGCTCTGGCTATCAAAGAAGCTGGCGCACAGCAGTAATCTGAAGGGCTTTCTGGAGCCCTGTAAATAAAAAAATGAGGGGTGAAGCTATTGGAAAACTTATTTGCAGCTCTGAATGCAGTACTCAGCTTCGTCACTCCGGTTTCTGACTTCTTCTGGGATTTCCCGAAGATGTTCGGTTTCTGGAAGGACATCCCTGTCTTGGGGTCATTCTCCCTGGCCATCATCGTACTGGTGGGATCAGGCATTTATTTCACACTTCGCCTCGGATTCGTACAGATCCGCCAGTTCATGACGGGCGTGCGGACCCTTGCCACGAGAAGAAGCATCCACACGGGTATT
>OLWG01000649.1_pt1 | contig 11069 bp, 9 predicted proteins | sample 1673721 | NCBI WGS metagenome assembly OLWG01 (sample SAMEA103958125, study PRJEB25191) | human gut metagenome | reverse complement strand
CCCGGATCTTTTATTTGATCGTCTGCCGGACGGAAAACGGCGAAGTTTCAAACAAAATTATTATCCGCAACTATTAAGTTTATCATTAAACAGGCCGAGAACGTCGGCATGCGGTTTGTAAAAATGCCATAAAAAAGCTTGAAAGACATAAAAAGTAAAGTTTCACATTTAAATACTTATTATATGAAAGCAAACAGATTTGTGCAAATTTTGGCAGCAGCTGCCGTAATTTGCGGAGTGGTATTGATGAGTTCCTGCGAAAAAGAGCCGCTGCTTCCGGAAGTTATAGAAAGCGAAGTCTATGACAACGGCAGCGCGGAAGAAGTTACGGTAACGTCGACTTCGGACGGACAATCATTAAGTTACGAATCGTGGATGATGGTCAGAGGCGTGACAAAAGGCGCTTTTGACAATCGCGTATCGGTCACGTTAAACGCTTCAATGCCGAACGTGACGGAGGTCAGAGACGTTGCCGTCTGGGATTTCGGTACGTCCCGCATTGTTCAGACCCGGGAAGCCGGAGAAAGCAGAACCGAAGGTTTTGTGACCATAACCGATTCCGTTTTGGTGTATACGGTGATTACGGAAGAATTTGAGTTTTCGTATCATCTGCATTATGAGGTCGGCGTTTATGACGACGGCGTAACCCGTCAGGTGATGCCTTATCATTATTTCGGCAACATCCGTGACAACGGCGGCGTGACGGAAGCGGCGGATTCTTATGTTGACGGAGATTATGCGTATGCGCGCAGAATCTTCAGGCATTCGATTTCCGTCGAGTTCGGCGGCGAAACTTACGAGGTGAAAGCCGAAGTGACGCTGAGGCGGGCTTTGGGGGCAGCCGGCGCGTCTTATGTCGTCAGGAGCGAAGTTACGGAAAAATCGGTGACGGCCAAAAGCGAAGGCGACGGTTTTCTGTCGACGATTACGGTCAGGTCGCTGATGTCGACGGGAGAAGAACGGGAGGAAACTTATTCCGCGGAACTTCCCGTCAGCGGCGAATCGAACTATGCCCGTGCGTGCGAACCGGACTGTGCGTATGCGGACGTTCGTCGTCTGAATATGACGCTGGAACCGGTTTCCGAATCCTGGGAGGAATATGGCAAGCATGTAACGCTGAAACGCATAAGCGAAAACTGCGTTGTTCATTATAACGCGTTTGATCTGGAGATTCCGTTTTATCGTTACGGCGCTTTGTTTGACAACGGCGTGCTGATTGAAGAAATGGCATGCTGTGAATATGACCCCGCTTCGGCATCGATTGCGGCCGAAGACTGGAACCTTGAGAACGAAACGGCAAGTTATGAGAGCTATCGTCTGAATCTTGAAGTTTCGCTTCCGATCGGCAGTCTGACGGCGAAAGGAAAATACAGCGGCAAGTTTTATTTTTACGAATAAACGCGTTTGTCTTTTCCTGTTTTTAAAAAAACACCTTCCGTAAAGGGAAGGTGTTTTTTTTGTTTGCCGGAAACTTCCGCCTTATCTTTCCAGAGGTTTGTATTTCATGGCGTGCGGGTTGCAGGCGTCTTCGCCCAGACGGCGGATTTTGTCCTTTTCGTATTCCTCGAAGTTGCCTTCAAACCATTCGACGTGGCCGTTGCCCTCGTAGGCAAGGATATGGGTGGCCAGACGATCCAGGAACCAGCGGTCGTGCGAAGTGACCAGCACGCAGCCGGGGTAGTTCATGATGCCTTCTTCCAGCGAGCGCAGGGTATCGACGTCAAGATCGTTGGTTGGTTCGTCGAGCAAAATGACGTTGGCGCCCTTGCGCAGCATTTTCGCCAGATGAACGCGGTTGCGTTCGCCGCCCGACAGCTGGCCGACCTTTTTCTGTTGGTCGCCGCCTTTGAAATTGAACTGGCCGACGTAGGCGCGGGACGGAAACTCTTTTTTGCCCAGGGTGATCATGTCCAGACCGTCGGAAATTTCTTCCCAGACGTTTTTGTCGGGGTTAAGCTCGTCGCGGCTTTGGTCAACGTAACCGAGGTCAACGGTGTCGCCGATGCGGATGGTGCCGGAATCCGGCTTTTCCTGCCCGGTGATCATGCGGAAGAGGGTGGTTTTGCCGGCGCCGTTGGGGCCGATGATGCCGACGATGGCGCCCTTCGGAATCTTAAACGACAGGTCGTCGATCAGGATGCGGTCACCGTAGCCTTTGGTGATGTGTTCGGCTTCAATAACCAGATCGCCCAGCCGCTCGGTCATCGGAATATTGATGTTGGCGGTGGTGATTTTGTCTTTGGCAGCCGCCTGCAGCAGTTCGTCATAGGCGTTAATGCGGGCTTTGGACTTGGCCTGCCGGGCTTTCGGATTTTTTCTGATCCATTCCAGTTCGCTGGCCAGCGTGCGCTGACGGGCGGTTTCCTCTTTTTCTTCCTGCTCCAGGCGTTTGCGTTTCTGTTCCAGCCAGGAGGAGTAGTTGCCTTCATAAGGAATGCCCTGTCCGCGGTCGAGTTCCAGGATCCAGCCGGTAACGTTGTCGAGGAAATAGCGGTCGTGGGTGACCATTACCACCGTGCCGGCATAGCTTTGCAGATGTTTCTCCAGCCAGGCGACCGATTCGGCGTCCAAATGGTTGGTCGGTTCATCCAACAGCAGCATGTCGGGCTTTTGCAGCAGCAGACGGCAGAGGGCGACCCGGCGTTTTTCTCCGCCCGAAAGCTTGGTAACGTCGGCGTCGGCCGGCGGACAGCGCAGGGCGTCCATCGCGATCTGGATGCCGCGTTCAAAGTCCCAGCCGTTGCAGGCGTCGATTTTTTCTTGCAGCTCGGCCTGTTCAATGATCAGGTTGTTCATTTCCTCGTCGCTCATCGGTTCGGCAAAACGGGCGGAGACTTCTTCGAATCTTTTCAGCAGGTCGCGAGTTTCGCCGAGGCCGTCCATGATGTTTTCGATCACGTTTTTGGCGGGGTCCAGTTTCGGTTCCTGTTCAAGATAGCCGACCCTGACACCATCGGCCGCCCAGGCTTCGCCGTTAAATTCCCTGTCGACGCCGGCCATGATTTTCAGCAGGGTGGATTTGCCGGCGCCGTTAACGCCCAGCACGCCGATTTTGGCACCGGGCAAAAAGGAAAGCGTGATGCCTTTAAACAGTTCTCTGCCTCCCGGAAAAACCTTGCTTAAATTCTGCATGACGTAAACATACTGGTAAGATGCCATTTAAATATTCTCCTTATTTCTCTCTTTATTGTCGTTTGCTTTATCAGTTGTTTTTTTATTGACGCCGGATGTGTCCGATCGCGGCTTCGGCCGGTGCCGGCGGCTGGCCGTAGCCGGTTGCTTCCGCGGACGTCCCGGCGGCGGAAGAATCGTTTTCGACGGTTATTTTGCCGACCTTTACCTTTTTGCCGCGGTCATATATTTTCTGCGCGTTCATGCGGTCGTTCCTGTCCTGGTAGAGCAGGGTGGCGTCGTAGGGCTGCCGCGGGGTAAAAATTTTGCCGTCGGGCATTTTGATGCTGCCGTCGGCATACAGCGTCGCCTGATAGATCGGCTGGTCGTCAAAGCGACGGTTGATGTCGTCGCATTCAAAGAAACCGTCCGCCTGCTTGGCGAAATAGCCGTCCGCCTTGGCGTTGTTGTAGGCGTACATGGCTTTGGCCTGCATTTTGTTACTCGGCGCCTTGGTGATGAGGATGGCGCGGGCCAGCATTTCGAAAGTCTGGAATTTGGAAGCGCCGCAGGCCATGCCCTGGCCGGCAATGTAGCCGAGCGTTTTGACCTCGTCGATATATCCCACGGTCTGCGCGCGTGCCGGGACGGAAAGCAGCAGGGCGGCGGTTATGATTAAAAACGTTTTTTTCATCATGGCTCCTTGGTTTGAATCTTTAAGCCGATTATAGGGGAAATATTTTGCAATGCAAAAATAATCTTCGGTTTTTACCACATTTTACCAAAAATATGGTTGACAAAAGCCGAGTTTTAGCATAAGTTGCAGCAAAACATCTGATATGAGGAATGTGTTATGAAACTGTATAGTTCTTTAAAAACCAAGAAAAACCGCGATAAGGACTGCAAAATCGTTCGTCGTAAAGGCCGGATTTTCGTTATTAACAAGAAGAACCCGAAGTTCAAGGCTTGTCAGGGTTAATCAATTGATGCCTTTCAAATCGGCTCCGCGGAAGCGGAGCTTTTTTTGTGCCGGAAGTTCTTGTGTTAAAATGAAGAGAATCGGACGGCTTAAAGAAGCGGAACGATTTATCCGGCAGGCATAAACTTCCACCGGCTAACGCCAGTGGTATTAAGCATTCCGAACCTCAAACGCGCAGCCCGAAGCTACGCAAGCTTTACGGCTGGGCTGGTATGTCTATCTACCTGCTTACGCAGACGTTCGAATCATAATAAAACAGACGCCGAAGCGTCTGTTTTGCAAAATTGCACATCCGGCTGCGGTTACGGCAGGAGCGGCGACCAGGCCGGATCCGAAGCGTCGGCCGGAGTGACGATCATCCGTTCGTTGTAGCCGGTGAGGTCGATGGTGTAGAGTTTGACCGGCGCGTTGCTGCGCGAAGTGCCTTTGTCCTGGCGGAAGTACATCAGCACCCGGCCGTTGGGCGCCCAAACCGGCGCTTCCACCAGATAGCCGCTGGTGATCAGACGTTCGCCGCTGCCGTCCGGGTACATGACGCCGATATAAAACTGTCCGCCGGCCATTTTGGTGAAGGCGATGTAGTCGCCGCGCGGCGACCATACCGGCGTGGCATCCATGACGTAAAGCTGCTGGTTGCCGCCGCGGTCGGAGTTAAACACGATCTGTTTGCCGTCCGGCGAGTAGCTGGGCGAAGTGTTGATCGAAGTTCCGGAAGTGAGCTGTACGCTTTTGCCGGTTTTCAAATCCAGTTCGTAAATATCGGTGGTGCTGCCTTTGGCGTAGCTCAAAAGCAGTTTGGAACTGTCGGGCGAAAAGACGGGGGCAAAAGTCATGCCCTTAAATTCGCCGACCAGTTTCTGCTCGCCGGTTTCGATGTCGAGCATATAGACTTTCGGCGTAGCGCCGGCATAGGACAGATAGGTGATTTTTTGCAGGTTGGGCGAAAAACGCGGGGTGAGGGCCATGGAGGCGCCGTTGGTCAGAAACTTGTGATTTTCGCCGTCCTGGTCCATGATTGCCAGCCGTTTGATGCGGCGGGTGGCAGGGCCGCTTTCGGAAATGTAGACGATACGGGTGTCAAAATAGCCTTTTTCTCCGGTCAGGCGTTCGTAAACGGCGTCGGCGATTACGTGCGCTACCCGCCGCCAGTTGTCTTTGGTGGTGGTAAACGACTGGCCTTTCATCTGTTCTTCGGAATAAACGTCCCACAGACGGAATTCTACCCGCAGGTTGGCGGCGTCGATTTCGGAAATGGCGCTCTGGATGAGCGCGGCGGCGTTAAGGGCTTTCCAGTCGGTAAAGCGCGGCAGTTCGTCAATCGAGGTGAAAGTCTGGATATAGCTGTCTTCCGGAATAATGCGGAAAAGGCCGGAACGTTCCAGGTCGGCGATCACGACTTCGCGAATCCGTTCGCCGTAGGAAGCGGCCTCGCCGCTGCCCGACATTTGCGGAAAAGCGATCGGCATCGGCTCGCGCATGGCACCGTTAACGTCAATTTTCAACTCGGCGCGAACGGGGGAAATCAGGAATCCGAGCGCCAAGGCAGCGTAATATATGATTTTCATTTTAACACCTTGGGATTTTAAAATTTTACTTATGATATAACATATGTTAACATCGTTAAAATTTCATTAGCGGACAAAAAAATTATGAGGACGGAAAAATGGAAATTGCGGATTTTAAAGCGAAACTGCCGGCCAAAAAAGCGCTGATCGGCTTTGATTACGGCAGCCGCCGGCTGGGGGTGGCGGTGTCCGACCTCTCACTGACGATTGCCTCTTCCTATACCATTGTCTATCGCCGGGACTGGACAAAAGACGAGGCGGCCCTGCGCCGGATTATTGAAGAGAAGGAAGCGGGCGGCATGGTGTTCGGCTTGCCGCTGCAAATGAACGGCGAGGAAGGGGAAATTGCTGCCGAAGTCCGCGCCTTTGCCGCCAAAATGGAAAGAACGTTTGCTTTGCCGGTCGCTTTTTGGGACGAACGGCTTTCGTCTTCGGCCATGGAAAGCTTCCTGATCAAAGAGGTTGATCTGTCGCGCGCAAAACGCAAAAAAGTGTTGGACGCTTCGGCTGCGGCCTATATCCTGCAAGGCTTTCTCGATGCTTTGAAAAGAGTTTGATTTTTTGTTTTAACGTATTGATTTAAGTATGGAAATGTTTCTTTTTGCCTGTAGCGGAAAAAGGTACGTTAAAATGCGGCAAAAATCAAGACGAAAAAACAAGGGAAAGCGGGGAAAAATGATATAACTATCTATCGTACAATATTTTACATCACCTGAACGAAATATATGGATAAAGGGGAAAGGTCATGAAAATATTGTATAAAACCATGGGATTGGGGCTTTTGTCCGCGTGCCTGTGCCTGTTGTGTGCGGCGCCGGCTTCGGCCAAAGTCTGTTTCGTCGGCGAGGAAAACTGTACCGGCGGCGGCAGTTTTGATGAATATGAAAAGCCGGATGGAAAAGGGGCTCTGTGTACACAAGACGGTTTTGATACCAAAGTTTCGGATTGTAAGAATGATCCTGACAGACAAATTACCGCTTACTGCCCTTATAACAATGAATATGTGAAATGCTGCAGCAAAGAATATGTGTATGATGCCCCGTGTGTTTATCCGTTGGTGACAAAAGGAAGATGCGGCAACAAATATAAATGCGAGTGCGATTCTTCACAGTACAAATATACCGATAACGAATGCAAAACGACCAAAGGGTCGGCCGGAGAGGGATATGAAAACTCATACGGTTCGGGGTCTTTTTGCACGCAGCAGCGCTATGATACGGACAGTCACGGTATTGTTTCGGAGATAAGATATTCTTCCTGCCAATGCGACCGGGGAATTTATCCGAAGTTCGGCAGCATGTTCCCGAAAGATCCGAGCGTGGAAAGCGACTGTGATTTCAATGCCGAAAGGCAAGGTCCCTGTTCGACCAAATATGCCAACAGCAACAAGACGGAAACTTATTATAAGTTCTGCCGCTGCAATACGGGCGATTATCCGAAGACGGATGCCGGCTGTTATCCTTTGACCGGTGACGCTTCGGAAGGAAGCTGCTTTGACACGATTATGCATTATACGGATTGCGCAAGCTGCGCCGGTTATGATGCGCGCAATCTTGATCACGTGCCTTACAGCCCCGGTTCCAAAGCTGTCCAGTGCCAAAAGGATGACGAAGGCAATCTGCTTAACGAAGACTGCGATTACGAAGTTTGTCCGTATGATCAGACCGGCAACACTTACTTTAAAATCAGAAAGTGCAACGAGCCCGGGTATGAGCCGAATTCCAATCATTCCGCCTGTGTGCCGATCAGCTGTTCAAAAGCCGTGCAACAGTTCCTTGCCGAGGACGGAAATGAAGAATATGGTCGTTTTGACGGCAAGAATCTGCTGGATGCCAACGGTAATGTAACAAAAAAAGCAAAATACGGTATTGTTGCCGGGTATGTTACTCTGACTTCTTCCAAATCCTGTTCAACGCCGGTTACAACATATAAAAGCGTTTGTGTGTCAGGGTATTGTGCCACTAATTTCAATTCAATGTGCTATGCTTATCAAGAAGGCGAAGGTTTCTGCGGCGGAAGTAGCGGCATAATCGGTAGTATAAGGCCGTCTCATTGGTGCTGTACGTTGGTGCGACAGGTGGCTACGGGAACGATTTATCCCGGTCAGGGTGAACTCGGCTGCAGCAGTGCAACCCGCTACTATTCCCCGGCCTATGTTGTTTATAACGAAGGAGATACTTCTTCAGACGCGGCAAAGGCCATGAGTGTGGCTTGTACTTCTGCGGTTTCGATCAATGCCAACAGCAATGTCAACGGTTTGACAAGTACGGTTAAGACTTATGGTGTGAACTGGACTTTAAGCGGTAATGTCGAAAAGCCGTTGGAAATATATAACGGCAAGGTTTCCTTTTCGAGCGCCAACATAAAAGCCAATATTCTTCTGACGCGTGAAAACGGCAAACCGAATGCGGGCAACAGTAAGGTAACCGGCGACTTGTCAATTCATTCCGCCTTCCAATCGACAGGATATGATTATGATCTTGGAACGATGAATGTGTATGGCGGTAGCGGCAATGTGGCAGCTTTTATTGCAGGAGATGAGGGAGCGTATATAAAGTTTAACGCTTCCCGGTTGAGTTTGAAAGGGTTGATGGCGTTGAAATATGCGGATGCCTATGTTGCTCGTTCCTGTATCGGGTGCCAGTTGGGCGGTAACGGCGATCCCGATGGCAGTGGTCAGCATTTCAGCCAGATGACCTTGATTGACAGCAACTGGTATTTGGCTAAAGGCAATACGGATTATAATCTTTTCATTTATCCGGCAAGTTTTATCGGCAATAATGATGGATATGCCAACAGCGGCGGGTCGCAGATTATCTATGCTGATAATACGAAATATGCGTTTATTCGGTCGCGTGTTCAGTATGATAATTGTCACAACGGAAAATCTTCCTGTAGAAAGAAAAACTTTTCTTATGGAAACGTCATTAATAATGACGGCAGTCTGTCATATATCGGCAACGGATATTGTTCCAGATGGTGTGACAGCGCCAATGACGGAAGTAATTACGGCAATGATCGTATTTGTGCCGTCAACGGTTCAAAAATGATATGGGGGCATTCCGGCAGCAAAAAATGCTGGATAGAAGCTGTCTGGCGTAGCGATAGATATTAATCCCCGCCCGTTGCCTGACTGAGTTCGGGTGATAAAAATCCCCTTTAGGGCGGGGCCCTCTATCCGGCAAAAGGGGAGAAGGCTGCATAATAATGCATCTTTTCCCCTTTGTCCCGGACGGGTCGTTTCGGAAGAGGATGGTTCGGCGCCGTTTTGTTCCGATACGATCAAGTCTTTTGCAACAAATTATTTTTTCTATGTCTTATGCGTTATTATTGACAACCGGCGCATTTCGTGCGGGCGGTTTAAGGCAAAATTTGCGGCAAAAAGAGTAACGGGAAATTTTTGTTAAACCCTTTAAATAATTTCTGATATGAAAACAAACAAATTTTGGCTTGTTGTCGCACTGGGTGCGGCTCTTGCCGTCTGCGGACTGACTTCCTGCGAGAAGGATAACTATGAATTGCCGGAAGTGATCGAAAGCGAGGTTTCCGACAGCGGTATCGACGAAACGGTGACGGAAACGGTTAATGAAGAAGGCGGCGTCAGCCTCAGTTACAAAACCTGGATTCAGGTTCAGGGACAGACCCGCGCGAGCTTCGACAACCGGGTTGAGGCAACGCTGAGAGGCAAGCTGGCGGATTTCAGCCGGGAAGTTGAAGTTGCGAACTGGCATTTCGGTGACAAACCGGAAACTTTCGTAACCAGGAGAGCCGGCGAAAGCCGCAAAGACGGGTTCGTGACGATTACGGATTCCCTTCTGGTTTATACCGTGAAGTATGAGAACTTTGAACTGGCGTTTGAACTTCCTTTCGAAGTGGCGGTTTACGACGACGGTTTTACCCGCCAGGTGATGCCCTATTACTATTATTCCAACCTGCAGGACAGAGGCGGAAAGATAGAAAATATGGATTCCGGCGAGGATGAAGGCTTTGCCTATGCGCAAAAACGCTACACTCATACGATTGCCGTCGATTTTAACGGCAAAACCTATGAGGTGACGGCAGACGTGCTTTTGCGGCGAAAGCTGGGACCGGCCGACGAACCTTACATCGTAAACAGTTCTCTTCTTTCTTACGGTATCAGTCCGGATGAAACGGGAGATGCGCTTTCGATGCTGGTCGTAAAGCAGAAATGGTCAACCGGCGAAGAAGTCGACCGCAACTATGTCATCAATCTCGGGGCGGTTATCCATTCGGAAGTGCTGCACTGGGTTGAGATCGGCGCTTACGGCGGTGATCTGGCCATTGTTTCTGCCGAACTCAATGAGGGCGTTAAATCGCCGCGGACGACGGAAGAAAAGTTCCTTTCGTCGTTTATGGTCGAGCAGGACTATGTGGTGAAATACAACTATTTTACCATAACGGTTCAAGTTGCCCACGACGAGGCGGTTTACGACGACGGCGTTTCGGAATTCGATTTTCCGTGCTATGATTTTGAAAAGCTGGAAAACAGCTTCAGCTTTGAAAAGGGTAATGCCGGAGAAGACGAAAACGGCGCCTATCAGTGGTACACGCTTCGCCATACGGTGAAAGCTTCGCTTGCCGACGGCGGTATAAGCAAAGAAGGAACCGTCAGGATGAACGTAATGTCAAGGCCGTAGCCTTGCACCGTATTGACAGGAAAAACCCCGGAGAAATCCGGGGTTTTTTTGATAATCGTTTTTTCTTCTTTTGAGGGCGTTTTTTCTATCTGAGCGGATTTTACTTTTCGTTTAAGCCCTTAATGACGCTGTAAACGACTCTGAGCTTTTCTTCACTCATGCTTTTCAGGGCGTCGGTGATCAGAAAAAAGGTCGGAGACAGGCCGAGCGTTTCATCTTCTTCGCCACCGGTGTTTCCGGAAGCGTTTTCTGCGTCTTCGGGCAAGTCGGGGTAGTTTTCCTTAAGCACTTTCGGCAAGTCGAAGTTAATACTGACAGACATTTCCATCAGCGTGCTTAAAGTCGGATTTTGTTTTAAGTCCTCAATTTTTGCGATTGAACTTTCACTTAACCCTGTAGCCTGAGCCAGTTTGTATCTGCTGACGTTTTTTCTTATTCTTTCTTTTTTGAAGGCGAGAACAACCTGATTTACTCTGCTCTGATTTTTTCTTTTATTGATTAACATGCTTAATCCGATCGTTGAGGTGTGATAAATAGGCTGAATTGGGCTACATGTTGCAATTAACATATCAGAATATGCTGTTAATAATAGTAATAGCATCCTTCTGTTGTATCAGCAAGTATTTTATAATGCAAAAATTAGAGATTATTTTTCGTTTAATCCCTTAATGACGCTGTAAACGACTCTGAGCTTTTCTTCGCTCATGCTTTTCAGGGCGTCGGTGATCAGAAAAAAGGTCGGAGACAGGCCGAGCG
>OLWG01000646.1_pt1 | contig 11092 bp, 6 predicted proteins | sample 1673721 | NCBI WGS metagenome assembly OLWG01 (sample SAMEA103958125, study PRJEB25191) | human gut metagenome | reverse complement strand
ACACGCGTTTGGTTGCAGGTGGCAGATGTTTTTATGTTTTTCAACTTTATAGTAGACAAAAAACTCTCATTCATTTCTGCACCCGCATGAACAAGATTCACCTCTGTTTCCTCCGCGTCCTCTGTGGTGAACAAATGCATAACCGCAAAACAATTACTTTGTATGCTGCTTCACATACTCCGATGGCAGACAACCGACATACTTCTTGAAACTGGTAGAGAAGTAAGAAGAAGATCCGAAGCCTACCATTCCGCTAATCTCCGAAATGGAGTAGCGCCCTTCAAGCAACAATTTACACGCCTTATTAAAACGGATGCGCCGGATAAAGTTGGCAGGCGGTTCACCGGATATGGAATTCATCTTGAGATACAGTGATGAACGGCTCATACAAAGCTGGCTTGCCAACTCATCAGAGGTGAAGTCTTCATTACTGATATTTTCTTCTACTACCTGAATAGCTTTGCTCATGAATTCCTCATCCAGATTATTCGAAGTCATTTTAGCAGTATCTATATCAATCGTATTCGAATAATAGTGTTTCAACCGCTGGCGTGCTTTCAGTTGATTAGCTATTTTTCCTTTCAATAAATGAATCGAGAACGGTTTGGCAATGTAATCATCCGCTCCAGCCTGAATACCCTCCGTCTGTGCATCGACACTTCCTTTGGCAGACAACAGCAGGACGGGAATGTGACAGGTTTGCAGATTTCGTTTAATAAGCTGGCAAAGTTTGATACCGTCAATACCCGGCATCATCACGTCGGAAAGGACAATATCCACACGATGCTCTTTCATAATAGCCAATGCTTCTTCGCCGTTTCCGGCGGTAAGCGTCACATAGTTCTGCCGGAAATTATCTTTCAGGTAATCCACCATCTCTTTATTGTCATCTACCAACAAGATAGTAGGCCGTTCTTCCTCGCTGCCAACTTCTATCTGATCGTCGTCCGATTTCTCTTCTGAAACCACAGCCGACGCATCACCAGAGAAATATTCATCAGCCACCGGAAGATCCCGGAGAGAAGCAGATGTTTCGACTTCATGTGCCGGCAATTCACGTTCTTTCTCCGTGAAGGCAGCCATATCAGCAGGTAGTGTGACTTTAAATTCCGTATATTGAGCAGGTTCGCTTGCTACCGTAATAGTGCCGTGATGCTTTTCTACCAGCATCTTCACCAATGACAATCCGATACCCGTCCCCTTTCGCTGACCGTCTACCTGATAGAAACGTTCGAAAATGCGGGTTAGCTGTTCCGGAGACATACCGATTCCGCTATCTCTTACCGTGAAACCATAGGTATCTCCCTCTGTCGATAAGGAAAGCGAAATACTTCCGCCATCCGGTGTAAACTTAAAGGCGTTAGACAGCAGGTTCATCAAGATGGTCTCTACATACGTCCGGTCCGCAGGAAACAATCGTCCTTCCAGATCGGATTTTATATGAAAGCTGATAGCACGTTTCTGCGCATTTTCTTTAAACAGGGCAAAAGCATCTTGCAGCAGTCCTTCTACATTCACCTGCGCAACATGAATGGGCATTGCACCTGCTTCAGCTTTACGGAAATCCAGTAACTGGTTGACAATGTGCAACAACTTACGACCGTTCTTATAAACGTAATCTAGTTTCTGTTGTACCGGAGTACCTTTCAGATTGCTCTGCCCCAAGAGTTCCTCCAACGGAGCCAGTATCAGACTCAACGGAGTACGCAACTCATGAGACATATTCATGTAAAAACGTACTTTCTCCTGACTGATTTCTTCTATCTTGTTTCGTTCTATCTGTTCGATCCGGACTTGCATCTTCATTTTGGCACGGGCAATAAAGAAATAGATCACAAAGACGAGAAGCCCTAAAGAAAAGAAAATGAAAAGTGTCTTTGCCCACCAAGTCTGATACCACATCGGAATGATATGCACAAAAAATTCAGTGGTCGCCTCGCTCCACTTTCCATTGTTGTTACATGCCTTCACCTTAAACACATACTCACCGGGCGGAAGATTAGAATAACTCGCCCGTGCAAAGGAAACATGACGGGAGTAGTTCCACTCTGTTTCAAAGCCTTCCAATTTGTAAACGAACTGATTCCGCTTACCAGCTAAATAGTTGATAACGGCAAACCGGATATTAAAAAGTTTCTGATCGGAAGGGAACGACATACCCAGCATCCGCCCTTGCTCGTCCTGATAATAACGCACCCGTTCACTTTTCATATCCGTAATCACCTGATTTAAGACAACGGCTCCTGTTACCACCGCATCCGGAGAATATGGATTATCACCCAATTCGTATGGCTTGAAATAGGCAACGCCCCCAAGAGACCCCAGGAAGAATGTACCATCGTGCGCTTTGCAAGCTCCGAAATAGTTAAACTGATCGTGAGGCAATCCGTCCTGCTTTGAATAGTTGAGGAAAGTACCCTCCTCCGTATTGAAGCAAGCCAGTCCCTTGTTAGTTGTCAACCATAAACGCCCCCGTTCATCTTCCAGTATATTATAAATAAAGTCGTTTGGCAAACCGTCTTTCATCGTATAGTGTTTCCAGGCAGTCGGTGCTCCTTCCTTATAACAATATAATCCTGTGGAAGAACCAATCCAGATTTCATGACGGCTATCCTCCTGTACACAGAAAGCCTGTATCAACCCATGCAGATAAGCCGAAGAGGAAAGATGCAGTTCTTCCAGTTTCCCGCCGGCATACAAAAACAGGCTCTCTTCCGTACCGATCCAGATTCTTCCTTTGGAATCACGGAACAACGTATATATCAATACATTCTCCAACTTTTTATGCTTTTTAGCCAACGGATGCTGCGAAAGTTCGCCGGTCTGTTTGTCGAAAAGGTAAAGCCCGCTCATGCCGCCTACCCAAAGTGTTCCATCTGTTCCGTCTAATAAGGAGTAACAACTGTTAGTCAGGGAAGTAGAATGGGGAAAGGAATATGTTTCTATCCTGCCACTCTGATGACGCAGACGGCTCATTCCCCCTCCATGAGTGCCGATATAGACACTTCCATCCTTGTCCGTCCATATACATTTTATATTGTCCGACTTTAAAGCGTTGGCGGAAGTACCCGTCCGGTAATATGAAAAGACTCCGGTTTTCCGGTTATAATAATTTAATCCGCCGTCGTTCGTGCCGATCCAGAGATTGCCATTATCCGGGTCTTCGGCAATACAGCTCACCGTGTTATCACTTAACGAATTCCGCCAGGCGGAATGTTGCAAGCGTCCGAATGCCGGAGCAAGGGGATGATAATAATTAAGCCCGCCATAAAATGTACCGATCCACATTCCCCCTTGATTGTCTTTCAAGATAGAGCGGATGGAATTATGCCCCAAGGTAGTCGGATCTTCAGGAGAAAAACGGCAGATACGGAAAGTTCCCGTCTCCGGTTCAAGGATAAGCAAACCTTCCATGGTTCCTATCCAAACCCTTCCTTTATCATCTCCGGACAATGTCCTGACCGAGTTCGTAAGGAAATAAGCAGGAGTATTTTGCTTGTTATAATGATGTTTTATTTGAAAGTTGTTATCCACACAATACACCCCGTTTGTCAATGAAGCCAGCCAACAGTTGCCGGTTTTGTCGTCATAGAGCATATCGGAGATGGTTTCTCCTTTCAATTGGAGAAGAAGCCGGGTCACGTTTTCGTTGCGTACATAATAGAAATAGACACCTTCCGAAGTTCCCAACAGGAAACCGTCATTCATCCGGCAAACAGAATAGATTGTTTTTCCGGCAAGTTCCGGCAGCACTTTCATCCGCCCGGTCTTTTTATCAAAAACCACCAGGCCGATATTGGTAGCAAGCAAAAGCCGGTCGCCTTCCTCCGGTTCTCCGATAGCCAATACTTGCATCGGCTGATTGTCCGGTGAAGAATAATTGGTGAAATTATTCCCTACTATATTATAACGGGATAAACCGACCTGTGTGCCTACCCATACCGTACCTTTCGAATCGGTATGAAGTGAATAGACATGATTGTTTGCCAGACTAGTCGTATCATCCGGCGCTTTATAATACGAAACGAAACGGGAACCTTCATACCAGTTCAGTCCGTCTATGGTGCCTACCCAAAGCTTATTATTATGATCTTGTGTCAGAGCAAGCACAGTATTTTGCGACAGCCCGTCATCCACGGATAATCGCTTAAAATGAATGAAGCTGTCGGCGGCCGATACCGCCAAAGGAAAAAATAAAATGCAAACGGTTAATCCGAATAGGTACTTAAATAGCAAATGCCGGTCTTTCATGAGCTAATATTGAAGAATTTATCGTAAAGATAAGTATTTTCAATTCAATCTGATAAATGAATCCCGTTTTTTAACTCATATAAAGGACCGGTATCGGCTCAAAACAGGACAACCGCGCCAAAGTCCGACAGTTATGAATTCATATTTTAGACGCGGTTGCCCTGAACTTTATTTTTTTTACGGTTTCTCTTCAAGTTAGTAAGACGGATTTTCTGATTTTTCTTTCAGATCTTTATAACGTTTCAAGGCTTCCAGATAATAATAATCGGCATAATTGAGCGGAGTATCAATTTCACTGTCGTGCGGGAAACTACCAACCGAATGTAACAGGACGAAACCATGATTTTCTCCTTCTTGGGCCAAATAATCATCAGAGGATAACTGTTTCAGGATATGCTCCGCATAACGGAAATATTCTTCCCCTTGTTTCTTGTCGCCATAACCACTCAACTCCAGCAATGCAGAAGCTGTTACGGCAGCCGCAGAAGCATCCCGCGGTTCATTCGGAATATTAGGAGCATCATAATCCCAATAAGGTACATAGTCATTTTCGGACGGACGATGATCGATAATGAACCGCGCTATTTTATGAGCGGCATCCAGATAGTTCTGCTGCTTGGTGAAGCGATAACACATGGTATATCCATACACTCCCCAAGCCTGTCCACGCGCCCAAGCGGAAGAATCGGCATATCCCTGAAAGGTTCCTTTCGACTCTACTTCACCGCTATCCGCCAGATAACTTACCACATGATAGGAAGTCATGTCCTTCCGGAAGTGATTCTTCAACGTTTTGTTAGCATGAGAGATGGCTATTTCACGATATTTCGGATTATTGGTTTGTTCCGAAGCCCAGAACAACATTTCAAGGTTCATCATATTATCAATAATCACCGGATAACTCCAATCACCGAAATCCCACGAACGAATCAGTCCGACTTCCGGACGAAAACGGGAGCACAAGCTTTCTGAAGAATGAATCAAAATCAAACTGTCCGTTGGCTCCGGTTTCAAACGGATGCCCTGCCCATAACTGCAAAACATCATAAAACCCAAATCGTGATTACCCGTATAATATTGCATATCCTGCAGACGGTTCGTATATTTACGCGCCTCTTTTGCGAGAGCCTCATCACCGGTCAACTCGTATGCCAGCCACATGGAACCGGGATAGAAACCACTCGTCCAATCTGTGGGGTGCTCCAGTCTGTACTTTCCTTCTTTGATAGAACGGGGAAAACAGGCGGTATCCGGTTCATTCTTCAATTGTTCTGCCATATAGAGCAACTGATGTCCCGCTGTTTTCACTGCATGGTCGAACCATTCCATCTCATTTCCTTTTGAAGCATCGCAAGCAGTCAGGAGCGCCATACTCCCTACCGCCAGTAAAAGTTTGTTTTTCATTGTTCCACTTTATTTTGTTACTGTATTCTATTACTGGCAACAAAGTTAGAGCAAGTCGCGAACAGACCCTTTGCAAATCTATTTTTTCATTTTCGTTTCTATTTCTACGGACTTTGATTTTGTCCAAAAGTGCTTTGTTTTTATCTTTTATAGAAAAACAGGCACGGATTTTACCAAATAAGCTGTTGTCAGGCATAACCAAACAGCTATGCAGCCTTTTGCAAAATCCGTGCCTCCACTAAAAAGTACACGCTCTTTTATCTCACAATATCTTCCGGAAACTTAGCCGGCATTTCCACCCTCTTCCAAGTTTCATAATACCAAGTGTTCAACTCATTTCCATTCAAATCATTCTTGATAAAATATTTTAGATGGAGATAATCATTGTCTTTAATCTCAAATTCCAAAATATTATCCTGATTGTCCAGCATCGGGAGATGAATGTTCTTCTCGATACTTTCCTTATAAGAATCGTCCGTGAGTTGTTTATAAGTACCATATCCAGTAATAATCGCATCCGCACCGGGAATAATGGTAAAGTTTACGATTTGTCCGTCATCACTCAATACTTTAAATGTATTACTGGGTTTCAACGCTCCCGGAACATCGGGAGACTCGGATACATAATGGCAGAGCTGCCAAATACCTTTCAAATCGGCCGCTTTGAATTTGGTTTTCTTCTGGGCCGTCGCACCTGTTACCGCTAACAACATTATTGAAAGCATGGTAAAGAAATAGAGCTTTTTCATTGTTGTATTATTTTAGTTAACACTCTCGAATGCGTATTTCCAAATATAAAGATTTATTTTGAGAATACAGCAATTCAGAGCATAAAAAAACTCGCATAACCTGAAGATTATGCGAGTTTTACATAAATATACCGAAATATTAGAAATCAGCATTTCTTGGTGTACGCGGGAACGGTATCACGTCACGGATATTCGCCATACCTGTTACAAACAATAACAGACGTTCGAACCCTAATCCGAAGCCGGAGTGAGGACAAGTACCGAACTTACGGGTATCCAGATACCACCACATATCCTTCATCGGGATATGCATTTCTTCAATACGGGTCATCAGCTTGTTATAGTCGGCTTCACGTTCGGAACCACCGATAATTTCACCAATTTTCGGGAAAAGAACGTCCATGGCACGTACAGTCTTACCGTCTTCGTTCTGCTTCATATAGAAGGCTTTGATTTCCTTCGGATAGTCAGTCAGAATCACCGGACGTTTGAAGTGTTCTTCCACTAAGAAACGTTCGTGTTCGGAAGCCAGGTCCACGCCCCAGTAAACCGGGAATTCGAACTTATGTCCTTTCGCAACAGCTTCTTCAAGAATCTTGATACCGTCTGTATAAGGCAAACGTACGAAATCATCTTTCAATACACCTTGCAGACGTTCAATCAAGCCTTTGTCGAACATATCGTTCAGGAACTTCACATCATCCGCACAGTTATCCAACGCCCATTTCACACAATATTTGATGAACTCTTCTGCCAAGTCCATGTTGTCTGTAATGTCGTTGAAAGCCACTTCCGGCTCAATCATCCAGAACTCTGCCAAGTGGCGGGGAGTGTTGGAGTTTTCGGCACGGAACGTAGGACCGAATGTGTAGATAGCTCCCAAAGCAGTAGCTGCCAACTCACCTTCCAGCTGACCGGAAACAGTCAGACTTGCCTGCTTACCGAAGAAATCATCTTCATAAGAGATAGAACCTCTCTCGTCTTTCTTCAAGTCATACAGGTTCATCGTAGTCACCTGGAACATCTGTCCGGCACCTTCACAATCGGAAGCCGTAATGATCGGCGTATGGAAATAGAAGAAGCCCTTTTCATGGAAGAACTTGTGAATAGCAATCGCCATGTTGTGACGGATGCGGAACACTGCACCGAATGTATTGGTACGCGGACGCAAGTGAGCAATCTCGCGCAAGAATTCCATAGAGTGGCCTTTCTTCTGTAATGGATATGTATTATCGCAAGTACCCAGCACTTCGATTTCACGAGCCTGTACTTCCACTTTCTGTCCGGAACCCACTGATTCTACCATTTCTCCGTTCACGCTGATACAAGCGCCGGTAGTAATCAGTTTCAGCATCTCTTCATCGAAATTAGCCAAATCTACTACGATCTGCAAATTATTTATTGTAGAACCGTCATTCAGTGCGATAAAGTTTACTTGTTTGCTACCTCTACGGGTGCGAACCCATCCTTTCACATTGACCATAGCACCAATATCTGTGCGCTTCAACAGGTCAACAATTTTTGTTCTACCAATCTTTTCCATTTAACTTTTTCTTTTTAGATACAAGAAGACGAGGTTTCAAATGCAAGATGAATTCTTTCCTGCTTTCTTTCCCCGTCCTCTGTCAAGTTGTTATTTATTGACTTATTACTCAAACGAACCCATGCGGAGGTAGTTTACTTCTGCTTCCGACAGGTAACGCCAGTCTCCGCGACGCAGACCTTTTTTGGTCAGTCCGGCGAAGAACACACGGTCGAGTTTTACTACTTTATAACCCAGTGATTCGAAAATACGGCGAACGATACGGTTCTTACCGGAGTGAATTTCGATACCTACCTGGTCTTTCTTGAAATCATCTGTATAGCTGATCGCATCTGCATGAATTTCACCGTCTTCCAACTGAATACCAGCTGCAATCTGATCCATATCCGCTTTGGTCAGGTTCTTGTCCAGATGAACATGATAAATTTTCTTCTTCAGGAATTTCGGGTGTGTCAGCTTGGAAGCCAGATCACCGTCATTCGTCAGCAAGAGTACACCAGTCGTGTTACGGTCAAGACGTCCTACGGGATAGATACGTTCGTTGCAAGCACCTTTCACTAAATCCATTACTGTACGGCGTTCCTGTGGATCATCCGATGTAGTAACCGTATCTTTCGGCTTATTCAACAATACATATACCTTACGTTCGATGCTTACCGGTTCATCGTGGAACTTAACCACATCCGAACGCTTGATCTTTGTACCCAATTCCGTTACTACCTCACCGTTTACAGAAACCACACCTGCTGTGATAAACTCATCAGCCTCGCGACGTGAACAAACACCGGCATTAGCCAGGAACTTATTCAGACGGATCGGTTCATTCGGATCAACAAACTGTTCCTTGTACTCGATCTGTTTCTTTACGCTATACTTAGCATTCGGATCATAATCGCCGGTACGCGGACGAGGACGATAGCCTCCTTGTGAACGGTCATTGTTGTATCTCGGACGGTAACCTCCCCCACCGCCGTTATTGCTGCGATAGCCGCCACCTTCGCCGTTATTAAAACGGGGACGATACGGACGGTCACCACCTTCACGGTTGTAAGAAGGACGTTGAGGACGATCACCACCTTCGCCGCTATTGAAACGGGGACGTTGGGGACGGTCATAAGAACCACCTTCACGATTGTAGGAAGGACGTTGAGGACGATCATAAGAACCACCTTCGCGGTTGTAAGGACGCTGCGGGCGTTCGCCTCCTTCGTTATTGTTATTGAAGCGAGGACGATACGGACGATCGCCACCTTCACGATTGTAAGAAGGACGTTGAGGACGATCGCCATAAGAGCGGTCACCATACGAACGCTGCGGGCGTTCACCTCCTTCATTATTGGCATTAAATCGCGGGCGATACGGGCGATCCCCGCCTTCACGGTTGTAAGAAGGACGATACGGACGTTCTCCACCTTCTCTGTTGTAAGACCTGTTACCATCACGGCCGGCACCTGTATTCTCTTCATTGAAAGAATTTTCGCGCCATTCTTCGTTTTCTGTGCTCATTTTTTTATTCGAATAAAATTAGACTTTGGCCTCACGGCCTATTTAAAAACACGTTTATTATATAAGTAAACAATTAAAGCCCCGTATATGTATGGGGAGTGATTGCTCTTAACTCTTTTTTAATATCTTCGCTTACATTCAATTCTTCGATAAACTCTTTAATAGAACTTTCTGTAATAGCTTGGTTGGTGCGGGTTAACGCTTTCAAAGCTTCATACGGATGCGGATAAGCCTCACGGCGCAGGATGGTCTGAATAGCTTCTGCCACTACACTCCAACAATTATCCAAATCACGATAGATAGCTGGTTCGTTCAGCAACAGTTTACGCAATCCCTTCAAAGAACTCTGAATAGCAATCACGATATGACCGAAAGGTACACCGACATTACGCAACACCGTTGAATCTGTCAAGTCACGCTGCAAACGGGAAACAGGAAGCTTCACAGCCAAATGTTCCAGAATAGACGTTGCTATGCCCAAGTTACCTTCCGCATTTTCAAAGTCAATCGGATTCACTTTATGCGGCATGGCGCTCGAACCTACTTCTCCGGCTTTGATCTTCTGCTTGAAGTACTCCATAGAGATGTACTGCCAGAAGTCACGATTCATATCCACCATGATAGTATTGATACGCTTCATAGCATCAAAAACAGCAGAGAGGTTATCATAGTTCGAAATCTGCGTTGTATACTCTTCACGTTCCAATCCCAGTTTTTCTGCAACAAACCGATTGCCGAATTGTTTCCAGTCATATTGAGGATAAGCCACGTGATGCGCATTGTAGTTTCCGGTAGCACCGCCAAACTTGGCGGTAAGAGGACATGCTTTCAACATAGCCAACTGACGTTCGAGACGGTAAACAAATACCATCACTTCTTTACCCAGACGGGTAGGAGAAGCCGGCTGACCGTGAGTTTTGGCAAGCATCGGAATGTTAGCCCATTCTGTCGCATAGGTTTTCAACTGTGCAATCAGCTCTTCAATCAACGGGTAATAAACCCGCTCCAATGCCTCTTTGATAGAAAGAGGAACAGACGTATTGTTAATATCCTGAGAAGTCAGTCCGAAGTGGATAAACTCTTTATAGTCATCCATTCCGCCCATTTTGTCAAACTCTTCTTTCAGGAAGTATTCTACGGCTTTCACGTCGTGGTTAGTTACACTTTCGATATCTTTAATGCGCTGTGCGTCTGCTTCAGAGAAGTTACGGTAGATATTCCGTAAAGTTTCGTACACATTGCTATCGATTCCTTTTAATTGCGGCAAAGGGAGTTCGCACAAGGTGATAAAGTATTCCACCTCTACCTGTACACGGTATTTAATCAGTGCAAATTCAGAGAAATAAGCTGCCAAAGCTTTAGTTTTGCCTCTATATCGACCATCAATCGGAGATATGGCCGTTAATACATCAAGTTCCATACGTTTTCTTAGATAATTATCAGACTGCAAAATTAACTCTTTTTCCTGAGTTATAGAGCAAAAGGATAGAGAAAGTTTGTATAAAAGCGGTAAGAAATAAAAAAAGCCTCACGAATTTCTTCGTAAGACTCTGTTTTATAGTGGGCGTTGACGGATTCGAACCGCCGACCCTCTGCTTGTAAGGCAGATGCTCTGAACCAGCTGAGCTAAACGCCCTTT
>OLWG01000644.1_pt1 | contig 11120 bp, 8 predicted proteins | sample 1673721 | NCBI WGS metagenome assembly OLWG01 (sample SAMEA103958125, study PRJEB25191) | human gut metagenome | reverse complement strand
GATTCGGCACGGACGTCGGCATGTGCCACAGCTTCCAGCTCGGATGCGTGCGCTGCTCCAAGCAGTTCGACACGACGACGGCAAGAGGCCTCAGCATGCTGAAGAAGCACTGCTTCGAACTCTTCCGCACAACGGACCTCATGGAATACATCAGAAACGTCAAACGCTGGATCGGTGTAGGCGGCACAGTGACTTCGCTGGCAGCCATGATCCAGAAGCTCGATGTGTATGATTCTGAAAAAGTACAGGATTTCGTCATTCGTCAGGAAAATGTGACGGAAGCCCTGAAGAAGCTCAGCGCCATGTCCTATGACGAACGCTGCCGCACAAAGGGCCTGATGCCCGAAAGAGCGGATATCATCGTGGCAGGGATTGCTATTCTGGACAGCCTCATGGAATACCTTGCGCTGTCTGAGATTACTGTAAGCGACAGGGATTTGTCGGAAGGGCTTCTGGATGCCGACGTCCTTGTTCCGAATGAACCGAAATGATGGACAGGCAGTGGATGGGGCGCATGCTCTCCTATGCCCATAAGGAAAAGCTCTGGAGAAGGGGAAGCCGTATCCTGGCCGCTGTATCAGGCGGTCCGGACTCTCTGGGGCTTCTTCTTTTTCTCGATTCCATCCGTGAAGAGGAAGGCATAGAGGTAGGATGCTGCTGCGTAGATCACCATCTCCGCAAAGAATCAGGAGAGGAAGCGGACTACGTCGGAAAGATCTGCCTTGAAAGGAAGATTCCCTTCTACAGGAGAGATGTCGACGTCAAAGGCGCGCAGAAGGGCGGCGAATCCATCGAGACAATCGCAAGGGATTTGAGGTACAAGGCGCTCCGAGATGTAAAAGAAAAGGAACATTACGATGTCATTGCGACGGCTCATCACGCAGATGACCAGGCAGAAACCGTTCTTTTCCATTTCCTTCGTGGAAGCGGCGCCAAGGGACTTTCAGGCATCAGCCCCAAAAGGGATGACCTCATCCGTCCGTTCCTCTGCGCAAGGAAAAAGGAAATCGAGGATTTCCTCAAAGATTTCCCTTATGAGCCTTGCCATGATCCGACGAATGACATTCCCGACGTCACAAGGAACAAGCTCAGGCTTCTTCTGATCCCCGAACTTCTTTCCTACAATCCGAATCTGGTGGAAACACTTTCACGCACCTCCGGCATTCTTCGCGAGGAAGATCATTTCCTTGAGGAAGAGGCCAAAAAAGCGGAAAAAAGGATTGTCAAAGGGGAGGAAGGAAACTGCCTTTACTGCGACAGGGAGATTTACAGGAGCCTTCCCACTGCCATTGCAAGAAGGACGACTGCCGGACTGATGATCAGGGCCGGTGTCAAAGAGCCTGATTTTGAAGGACTTGAAAGGGTAAGAAATCTTCTCCTCTCCGGAAAAACAGGCGCAAAAACGGATGAAGCAGGCGTGACCGTTGAGCTTTCATCAAATGGATTTCTTGTTTATGCTGGGGATACAAGGCATGAAGATAAACCGGATGCATGGAATCTGTTACAAATAATTTATAAAACGATATGCCCTAAATGGGTAGATATTCACAAGACTGATATAATAGGAAACAACGATACAGAAAACTGCCAGAAGCTGGGCCGCTGGTTTATGGAAACCAGACTGCTCGACAAGGCGCCTCTGCATCTTGAAAAATACCAGTATCTGCTCGATGCGGACAAGGTCGGTACCATCCGCCTCAGATTCCCGCAAAAGGGCGACCGCATCGCACCTTCCGGAATGGAAGGGACAAAGGATATCGGAAAGCTTCTCCAGGCGAAGAAAGTGCCGAAGGAAGCAAGAAATCTGTGGCCGCTGGCCGCTGATGAAGATCACGTGTACTGGGCAGGATTCCTGCGGGGAAGCCGCTACGGAAGACCGTCGCCCGATACAAAGAAATTTTTATTATTAACACTAAGCTGGATAGAAGGAGACTAAGTGCTGAAATGGAAAATTTGAAACATGATATCAAAACCGTATTGATTACAAGAGAACAGATCGCAAAGAGGGTTCGCGAAATGGGCCAGCAGATCACCAAAGATTATGCAGGCAAGGAAATCGTCCTCGTTGGGATTCTGAAAGGTGCCATGCCTTTCCTCTGTGACCTGATGCGTGAAATCGACCTTCCGGTCATTCTGGATACCATGGTCGTTTCCAGCTATGGAGATGCAACCACATCTTCCGGCCTGGTCAAGATCAAGAAAGATCTGGACAGCGATATCCGCGGACGCCATGTCATCGTTGTAGAAGACATCATTGACACCGGCATCACGATGGCAGCTCTCACTCCGATTCTTGAAAAGAGAGGCGCTGCTTCCGTAGAACTCGCTATTTTCCTCGACAAGAGGGAAAGACGTGAGAAGGAAGTCAATGTCAAGTACATCGGCTATGAAATCCCTGACAAATTCATCGTCGGATACGGATGCGACTATGCACAGAAGTATAGAAACCTTCCGGAAATCTGTGAACTGGACAATAAGGTCTTCGCGCAGGCGAAATAACAAAAAGGAGCCGATCGGCCATCGGACCGGGCGGCTCCTTTTTGTTCACATTTATATACTTGCGGCATGCCTCAATTGTAAAATAGACGTTGCAGGTATGTGGTAAAATATGATAAAATTAATTACTGATTTAAAAGTTTCTATAAAGGTTTTGTTTAGAGACGCGCACAGGCCGGGTGCCTGTCCGGAAGGCACGGGGGATGCCGCATGAACGGAAAGCGCGGAATGAATTTCCCTATCGATCCCGCTGCAGTTGTTTGAATCAGTGCACATAAAAGGAGGAATAGATTGAATAAGTTTCTAAAGAATGTTGCGCTATATGTGCTGCTTATCGTCATAGCGGTATCCATATTCAATACCTTCGTCCATCCACAGGAAAAACATTCCGAAATCACATACAGTGATTTTATCTCTCAGGTAGATAAGAAGAATGTATCTTCCGTAACCATGGTCGATCAGTCCATCAGCGGCAAGCTGAAGGATGGTACTGAATTTGCCACCTATGCACCGGCACATGATACGACGCTCCTGCCCAAACTGACGGATAATAACGTAACGATCACGGCTAAGCCGCCGGAACAGCCGTCCTGGTGGATGAGCCTCTTGTCTTCACTTCTTCCGATCGTCATCCTTGTCATCGTATGGTTCTGGATCATGAACCAGACACAGGGCGGCGGCGGACGCGTCATGAGCTTTGGCAAGTCCAGAGCGAAGATGACAGGCGAAGGCCAGGTCCATGTCAACTTTGATGATGTCGCAGGTGAGGACGAAGCGAAGGAAGAACTTTCCGAAGTCGTCGATTTCCTGAAAAATCCGGGACGTTATACGGCTATCGGCGCCAAGATTCCGAAGGGCGTTCTTCTCGTCGGACCTCCAGGCACAGGCAAGACCCTTCTTGCCAGAGCTGTAGCAGGAGAGGCGCGCGTTCCGTTCTTCTCCATCTCCGGTTCCGATTTCGTAGAAATGTTCGTCGGCGTCGGCGCATCCCGCGTACGCGATCTCTTTGCCCAGGCTAAGAAGAATGCACCATGTATCGTATTCATCGATGAAATCGATGCCGTCGGCCGTCAGCGCGGAAGCGGACTGGGTGGCGGACATGATGAACGCGAACAGACGTTGAACCAGCTGCTCGTCGAAATGGATGGTTTCGGTTCCAATGAAGGCATCATCACGATCGCCGCTACGAACCGTCCGGATATCCTTGATCCGGCGCTCCTGCGTCCGGGCCGTTTTGACCGCCGCGTCGTCGTAGGCCGTCCTGACCTTCGCGGACGTCTGGCAATCCTCCGTGTCCATGCAAGAAACAAGCCGCTGGAAGCCGATGTCGATCTCAATACGATTGCCAAGAAGATTCCTGGCTTTACAGGCGCAGATATTGCCAACCTTCTGAATGAAGCTGCACTTCTGGCTGCCCGTCAGAACCGCAAGACCATTTCCATGGCCGATCTTGAAGAAGCCAGTGAAAAAGTCAGCTACGGTCCTGAAAGAAAGAGCCACAAGGTCAGCGATGAAGAAAGAAAACTCACCGCTTACCATGAATCCGGCCATGCCATCATGGCTACCCTTCTTCCGGATGCTGATCCGGTGCACAAAGTCACCATCATCCCACGTGGACAGGCTGGCGGGTACACCATGATGCTTCCGCATGAAGAAAGATCCTTCATTACAAAATCCCACCTTCTCGCACAGCTGCGCGTCGCTCTTGGCGGCCGCTGCGCTGAAAAGATCATTTTTGATGAAATCTCCAGCGGCGCTTCCGGAGATCTTCAGCAGGTCACCGGCATCCTTCGCAAGATGATCATGGAATGGGGCATGAGCGACCGCCTCGGACCGATGATTTTCGGTGAACATCAGGAACAGATCTTCCTCGGCAAGCAGCTTGGCTCTGAAAGAAACTACGGCGAAACCGTAGCAACGATCATTGACGAGGAAATGCATAAGTACCTGAACGAAGCTTTAAATGATACGATGCAGATGCTGACCGACAACATTGAAGTCCTCCATGCTATGGCAAAGGCTCTGATGGAAGTCGAAACCATCAATCATCATCAGGTTGAAAACCTCTTCAAGTATCATTCCATTTATTCTCCGGATGAACAGCCGGCTCCAGCGAGTGAAGACTCCCCGCTTCCGCCAGTACCGGGTGATGGAGAAAATCCTCTCTATTCCCTCTGATCCGGAAGATACTTCAAAGCCAAAGACGGCAGCCCGCGCTGCCGTCTTTTCTTTTTACCACGTACAAGGAGAACAAAGATGGAGATGAATGAACTCTTTTATAAAGATGCCTATCTGAAGGAATTTGACGCAGTCGTCACATCCTGCCACGAAGGGAAGAACGGCTTCGAAGTCGTCCTGGATGATACGGCATTTTATCCTGAAGGCGGCGGACAGCCATGGGATACCGGCACCCTGAATGATGCCAAAGTCACATCCGTACGGAAGAAAGACGGAGTGATCATCCATTATACTGACAAGCCTTTAGCAGAAGGAACGAAGGTCCATGGTGTCATCGACTGGATCCGCCGCTTCGACCATATGCAGAACCATTCCGGCGAGCATATCTTCTCCGGCCTTGTCCATAAGAAATTCGGCTATGACAATGTGGGATTCCACCTGCATGATATCGTGACGGTCGATTTCAATGGCATGATGACATGGCAGGATGCACTGGACATCGAAAGAGAAGCTAATGAAATCATCTGGAAGGATGAAGAGACGAAGATTTCCTTCCCGTCAAAGGAAGAGCTTTCCTCCATGGATTACAGAAGCAAGATCGAGCTTGATGGTACTGTCCGCATCGTGGAATTTCCTGAAGGCGACACCTGCGCCTGCTGCGGCACGCATGTATCGCGCGCAGGGGAGGTAGGCATCGTCAAAGTCCTCTCCCTTGCCAGACATAAAGGCGGCGTCCGCATCGAGCTTGTCTGCGGAAGAAGAGCCATGGAAATGATGGATAAGATTTACGACCTCAATGAGGACATTGCCGTCCGTTTCTCTGTCAAGCCTTTTGAAACGAAGGAAGCTGTCGAAAAACAGGCTGAAGAGAAGGCAGAACTCATGGCAAGGCTTGCTGATGCCAACCGCTGCTATTTCGCTCTTAAAGCGGGCGTTCTCGCAGAGGGAAAGCGCGCCGTCCTTTTGTACGAAGAAGAGCTGAACGCCGGGGAAATCCGCAAATTCTGCGAATATTTGACGGGAACAGGGAAGGATGACATCTACTTCGTCCTGTCAAAGAAGGATCAGGACTCCCTGAACTATGCCATCGGAAGCGCCAGGGAAGATCTCCGTCCGCTCATCAGGGAATGGAACAAGGCGCTTCATGGAAGAGGCGGCGGAAGGAGCGAAATGGTGCAGGGCTCCTTCTCCTGCCGGCTCTCCGAAGCAGAAGACCTCGTCCGCAGTCTGAATGAAGAAATGTGATTTCCTTATTTCGAAAATAACCGATTTATATGGTATAATATAAGAATAGTCACATCATTTATTAATGTTCCTATTATTTAATAAAGGAGAATATGCGATGTCTTTCAAAGAAATACCTGTAGAAGAATGCGGGATCAATCCGTTTGCCGATTTGTCAAAGTACTGCATCGTTACAGCAGGCAATAAGGAAAAATGCAATTCGATGCTTGTCACCTGGGGGTCCTTCGGCGTCATGTGGAGAAAACCGACTGCGACGATCTATATCCGTCAGAGCCGTTTCACCAAGACGATCCTGGACAGCCAGGACTATTACACGCTTTCCGTCCTCCCGGTTTCCTACAAGCCGAAGGAAAGCTACATGGGATCCCATTCCGGACGAGACGGAGACAAGTTCGAAGGAAGCGGCCTCACCCCATGCTTCATCGGTGACGAAGCTGCCGCTGTAGAAGAAGCCGATCTCATCCTTGTATGCAAGAAGATTTACTCGCATGAAATGTCTTCTGAATTCTACACGGACAAGGAAACATACCAGCGCTGGAATGAAGGCAGACAGGCCGGCAACAACCACAGCGTTTTCATGGGAGAAATCGTGAAGGTACTCAAAAAAGAATAAACCGGAACTATTAAAAAGAGGGGATGCAGGAATGATTTTCTGCATAGTCTTTTTTTATGCGGGAAATGACTAGCGGTTGAAATTCCTAAGAGCAGCTTGTTATTTTTCTGTTATACTATAAGCAAAGAGTTTAAATTCAAGCAATGCTGATAAAGCTGTGCCTTCATAAATCCGGGAGGTAGTTATGAATCAGAGAAAAAGAGCGGTATGGGGCTTTATCCTGTGTTCTCTCCTCTGCTGCGGAGCAGGAGTCTCGGCCAAGGAGGCGGCTGCAGGGGAAAAAGCTGCCATGCCATTGTGGACCCGTGCGGCCGTCCAGTATGAAAATCCATATTTTACAGGAAATCCGGATGCATCCCTTTCTGCGGAAACACTTTCATCCTGGTGGACTGTATTCCATGACGATACGTTAAATGAGCTGATCGAAAAGGCGCTTGACGGGAGTCGCGATATGGAAGAGGCCCGCTCAAGGCTCCTGCAGGCAAGAGAGCAGGTAGGCATCACGAAGGCTGAGAAGCTTCCATGGGTGAATGCTGCCGGAGGATGGGTCCGCGGAGAAATGCCGGATGATATCACGCGCGGCATACTTCCAGCCCAGCTCCAGAACATGCCGCTTGGCATCGAAGGAAGCAACAGTGCAACGTATGCAGGCCTTGATGCGTCCTGGGAGCTCGATCTCTTCGGAAAGAAGAGTGCCAAGGTCCGGGAGGCAAGGGGAGCGCTTGAAGCGCAGAGAGGCATGCTCTATTCCACATGGGTATCCCTTTCTGCAGAAGTGGCCATGAACTATATCACGCTGAGGACGCTTCAGGCGGAACTGGATGTGACAGAAAAGTCCATTGCCAACATGAAGGAGAATCTGTCACTCATGCAGGTGAATCAGGAAAGCGGCCTTGTTTCCTCCGTGCCGGTCGATCAGCTGACATATACGCTGAAGGAAACGGAAGCCCAGATTCCTGAGCTCAAGTCGTCCATTGCAGGCACTATGTCAAAGATTGCCATCCTTACAGGAACGACGCCGGGCGCACTCGATGCCATGCTCATGACACTAAAGCCGCTTCCTGACATCGATCCGACACTGTATAATGCAATTCCTGCCGACGTGCTGAGGCAGCGGCCTGATGTCTATGCCGCTGAAAGCGCATGGGCCGCGCAGATTGCAAAGACTGATGAGGCAAAGGCTGAGATGAAGCCGAAAATTTCCATCCTGGGCGTACTGGGGCTCGCAACGCTTGGAACAGGAGGACTGTTCTCGGCAGGAAGCCGTGCTTTTGGCATCATGCCGCAGGTCACATTCCCGCTCTTCAATGGCGGGGCGCTCAGGAGAAACGTGAACGTGCAGTCCGAGAAGGAAAAAGAAGCAAAGGCAAAGTATGAGAATACGGTATTGAAGGCGGCCGGAGAAGTCCGCACGGCGATGACGGCTGTCAGCCAGGATAAGGTCAGGCAGGATTCCCTGGAAACGGGGAGGGATAAGGCGAAGGAAGCTTTGGACCTTGCAGAAAATCAGTACCAGCACGGCCTTTTCGATTACATGGGCGTGCTTGATGCCGAGCGTCACTATCTTTCCCTAAACCAGTCCTGTGCTGTGGCAAAGGGAAAACAGATGACAGACCTTGTTTCCCTGTTCAAAGCGCTCGGAGGCGGTTGGAAGCCGCTGGATGAGGAAACGATAAAAGGCGCAAAAAATGATCAGAATGAGGAAAATGCAGGAGGTGAAGGGAAATGATGGAAACCATACAGAACCATAAGAGGGAATTTGGAATCGGCGCCATCATTCTTGCCGTTCTCCTCATTTTCTCTTTTTACGAATATCACGAAAAGAAGCAGGCTGAGCTTGCTGCCAGCCAGCTTGAACTGAACGGCAATGTCGATCTCAGGGAAGTTTCCCTTGCCTTCAGAAACAGCGACCGCATCACGGAAATCCTCGTCGATGAAGGGGATACAGTGAAGAAGGGACAGGTCCTTGCCAAGCTTGATACGCAGGATCTGAATTACAAGATAGACGTGACGAAATCCCAGATTGCTGCCCAGCAGGCTGTTGTCGACAAGATGCACAACGGCACACGCCCGGAAGACCTGGCGCAGGCGGCTGCCAAGGTCAATGCGGCAAAGGCAGAGAAGGATTTCCTGACCGCCGACTACAACAGGAAGATGGATTCCTATAATACTTCCGGTGGAAAAGCCATCAGCAGGCAGGCCATTGATGATGCAAAGGCAAAGCTTGACGTCGCTTCCTCCAAACTGACAGAAGCCGAACAGGCAAACAACCTTGCCAAGGCAGGTCCGCGCGCAGAAGATGTAGCTGCTGCCGAAGCACAGCTCAAGGGGCTTCAGGATACCCTTGCCGGGCAGGAATATACACTGTCCCAGTCAGAACTCATTGCACCGCAGGACGGTGTCATCCGTTCAAGGCCTCCCCGCAGAGACCGGTTTTCCGCATTTCCCTTGATACGAAGAAATGGGTCCGCGTCTATGTGGCTGAACCGGACCTTGGAAAAATCCATGAAGGAGAAGCCGCTGACGTCTATATCGACAGCTATCCGGACAAGCCGGTCAATGGCACGATCGGATATATTTCCTCGACAGCAGAATTTACGCCAAAGAGCGTGCAGACGAATGAGCTCCGTACTGCTCTTCTTTATGAAGTCCGCGTCTATGTCGACGACAAGGACAATGTCCTCCGCATGGGCATGCCTGCGACCGTGAAAATCAAATTGTAAAGGATGATGGGTGTGGAAGAAGATGTGATCCGCGCAGAGAAACTGAATAAGGTCTTTTCCATAAAGGGGAAGAAACCGCTGACGGCGCTGAACGGACTCTCTCTTTCTGTCAAAAAAGGCGAGCTCACGGCAGTGATCGGGCCTGACGGTGCGGGGAAAACGACGCTGATGCGCCTGATTGCAGGCCTCATGAATCCCACATCCGGCAGCCTTACCGTCCTTGGCATGGACAGCGTGAAGGATGCGGAAGAAATCCAGAGCCGAATTTCCTACATGCCGCAGAAGTTCGGCCTTTATGAGGATCTGACAGTGCAGGAAAATCTCGATCTTTATGCTGATCTTCACGGCGTTCCTCAGGAAAAGAGGCCTGAAAGGTTCGGGAAACTGCTGGACATGATGGGGCTGGCGCCTTTTACTGGCCGGTTTGCAGGAAAGCTTTCCGGCGGCATGAAGCAGAAGCTGGGCCTTGCCTGCACGCTCGTCCGCTCGCCGGATCTTCTCCTTCTTGATGAACCGACGGTCGGCGTCGATCCGCTTTCCCGGCGCGAGCTGTGGAAAATACTGAAGACATTTGTCAAGGAAGAACACCTTTCCATCTTTGTCAGTACGGCATACATGAATGAAGCAGAAATGTGCAGCCATGTCTTCGTCCTCCATAAGGGGAATCTTCTGGCGGATGGCACGCCGGAGGATCTTTGCCGGATCGCAGACGGCCGCTGTTATAATGTCCTTCCGGAAGAAGGCGTCCCCACACGCATCCTGCAGGCGCATCTGATCGATGAGACGAAACTGATCGTCGATGCAGTGCCAAGAGGCGGCACCGTCCATTTCATCATGGAAAAGGGCGTCGATGAAATACCATACCTCAAGAGGCATCACCTTGAGCCCACGCCCGTTCCGGCCAAACTGGAAGACGGTTTCATGACGCTCCTTCGGAAAGCGGAAGGCCATGAAGCACCACCAGAAGAAGCAGAAGACGTGCTGGACCGGGGCGGAAGACCGTCCAGTGAAGTCAATATCGTCGTAAAGAACCTCGTCAAGAAGTTCGGGGACTTTACGGCTGTTTCCAATACATCCTTTGAAGTGCATAAGGGAGAAATCTTCGGTCTTTTAGGGCCGAACGGTGCAGGCAAGACGACGACGTTCAAAATGCTCTGCGGCCTTCTTCCTGAAACAAGCGGCTTTCTTTCCGTCGCAGGCGTCGACCTTAGAAAGGCAAGGACGCAGGCGCGTGCGAATATCGGGTATGTGGCGCAGAAGTTTTCCCTCTACAGCCATATGTCCGTCCTGGATAATCTGAAATTCTTCGGCGGCATCTATGGCGTACCGAAGGGGAGACTTTCTGAAAGGATCAGGGAGCTCTGCCAGGAGTTCGATCTGGAAGATGTCCTTGACCGTCTGGCGGAAGACCTGCCGGGCGGGTACAAGCAGCGTCTTTCCATGGCAGCGGCGCTTCTTCATGAGCCGCAGATTCTTTTCCTCGATGAACCGACCTCGGGCATCGACCCGCTGGCCAGAAGAAATTTCTGGAGAAGAATCACGACCCTTGCCGCGAGGGGCACGACAATAATCATCACGACGCATTTCATGGAAGAAGCCGAGTACTGCGACCGTTTCATGATCCAGGACAACGGCATCCTTCTGGCCATCGGAAGTCCTTCGGAAATCCGCGAGGAACTTGGGCAGCCGGGCGCTGACATGGACAGGATTTTCATTGAAATCGTCGAGCGGTCGAGAAAGGAAGGGGAGAAATCATGAGTTCCGGATTCTTTCGGCGCATGAAAGCGCTCATCCGCAAAGAGTTTCTCCAGCTTTCCAGAGACTCCAGTTCCCTTCTTCTGGGGATTGCTCTTCCAATCATTTTG
>OLWG01000620.1_pt1 | contig 11574 bp, 9 predicted proteins | sample 1673721 | NCBI WGS metagenome assembly OLWG01 (sample SAMEA103958125, study PRJEB25191) | human gut metagenome | reverse complement strand
CCCCATGTGTAGACCAGGCCGTAGCGGGTTTTCAAATCCGTACCGATGGCTCCCAGATTCCGATCTATGACAAGGAACTGTTCGCCCGCTCGGTTCGTATACCGGTCGTCCTGCGGCCGATCGCCGGGCAGGCACCATATATGCCAGCTCCAGAGAATCGTCCCGCCGGCATCGTACACCGCGACGAGCGCATTGCCCCGCTGACCGTTCGTGTGCACCGTAAGACGGTTGTCCGCAAGCGTGAATCCTGTAATGATCTTGTTGTCCTGCCACAGCAGCCCGGCGGATGCCGGAGCGTATTCATCGCCCGCCTCGATTCCCAGATAGGCGTAATTGCGGCTGCGGGACGTGCGATACGGGGTAACATCGAACGTAACCTGATCGCCGGTGCAGATATGGCAGTTCGCCGTTCCGTAATACAGGCCGTCGTAGACGAGAACCCGGTTGTCGATCTCATTTTCGCCCCTGATAACAAGCTCCAGATTATGCCACGTGTTTCGGCGGACATTGAAATCCGACGTGTTATTTTCACCCGGATAAACGATGTATTCGACAAGGGCTTTATCCGTGCTCCGTTCCGCGAGAATCCGCAGGTAGGTGGCACAGGCCGGAGCATTTTCAGGGCACTTGTCCTTCTGGTCGGTGATCGTGTCTACCGAGCCCTGCAAGTTCTCGAAAAGATACGCTGTACCCGCGGTTCTCCGTTCATTGCCGACAGGCATCGCCTCGCCGTCATAGTAGTTCGCCTCGACCGTCGAAGAAATACTGCCCGAATCGAAGGGACGTATCGTCCGCGGCAGATTGCAGAACTGCACAGAGCGAAGACGGAGCGACGGTGCGACGGCGTCGGCGACCTCGATGGTATAGGCGATCTTCGCCGCACTGCGCGTTACGCGAAGCGATGAGGGGGTACACCGGCCAGCGCCATCGACCGCCAATGTTCCCCGATCCGTCATCGGGATAGCGTCCGAAGACTCCATCACGTCCACTGCCGTTTCGTAAAACTGGATCTTGAACGCATTTTTATCTCCCAGATCCTGTCCGGCGTTCGCAATCGCATAACTCCGATAATTGCCGGGAAGGACGTTGAACACCAGCGGCGAGGAAACGGAGGGGAAATAAAAATGATATTCTGTATCTCCGTACAGATACAAATTCACATCCCGAATGCAATTTTCGTCCATTGCGCGGGTGGCGGCCTGCTGCTCGGTCGTCAGATGCAGTTCGACCCTGACGGGCGATTGTTTTTCGGGCGCCCGAGCCGGTATCTCTACCGCTTCGGTGCAGGCTGCGAGCATCGAAAGCATGCCCGGGAGCCAAATCAACAGTTTTTTCATCGTGACAGCGGTTAAAATTCGGGGGTTGCGATTTCCTTATCCCAGCCGGGAATGTCGATCGTGTCGGCTTCGATCACCGGACAGCGGATAATTTCCACCTCTTCGTGTTCGTAGACATGGCAGCCCGCAAATAGCGATGCGATAAGCGCGACCGCCGTTGCTGCAAGAAAGCCGTACGCGACGGCATATTTGATTTTCAGTCTGTTCATAAGTTCGATTGTTAAGTTCGTTTTTTTCGGTATTCCTCATAATCCACGGAGTAGAACAGCGGCTTGCGGTTGCACCAGTAGGCCAGCCGCCATTGCTCCCGCGAGGGTTTCCCCTCGTGTTCGAAATCCCGGTACGGCTGCACGAAAGGCTGACATCCCAACGCTTTCAGCTCCCGGATACGTCCGAGCGCATCTTCGGTGTCATCCCTTATCAGCACATAGAAGAAGAGCTTCCGGGCCGGAACGCCGTGCTTACGGAGGAGTTCTATGGCTTTATGAACGTCGTCCTGCATGGCACGGCTGTCGTAGGCCATGCGCAGAAAACGTATCCATTTGACCCGTGCGAGCAGCGCAGCGATCTCCGGCGTGCGGGCGATACGCCGGGCATCGAGTCCCTGGTTGAAATCTACCCGGATGCCCATGCGGACGATCTTCTCGATCTGCATAAGTCCCCACTCCGAAGCCAAGACATTGTTGTCGAGTAGCACGGCACGCTTACGCCCGTCGAGAAATTCCTCGATGTCGGCATGTGCCCGGACTTCACCTTCCTTATGGGGCACGACGCACCACGGGCAGCGGTTCACGCATCCGCGCGTGAGAAACCCATAGGCTTCTTTGACTCCATAAAGCGAGTAATCCGGACATATATGCTCGATCTCTTCGGGAAGCATTGTCGCATAGTCCCTGTAACCCGTCCCGGCACGCACGACCTCACAGTCGTAATGAGCCGTGCAGTCCCGAGAAAAGGTAAAGACCTTCGACATATAGACCTTGTCATAACGCCTCACCGCGGGATCGGCGAACTCCACCGTATCGCCCCGGCGCTTGTGCCATGCCGAGAGTTTCATCAGCGCTATGTTCGGGAAGTTATGCCCGTCCACATCTACCAGTCCGATCCGCATGGCTATTGTTTTAAGAGTTCTGTAATTTCCGGATCGAGATTGCCCCGATACTCCATACGCCCGTCCAAGCGGCATGCTTCGAGGAAATGCTCCCGACCTTCCGCCTTGCGTCCCAATCGCGAGCAGGCGATGGCCCGCAGATACTCCGTCACGGCATCCTTGGGCATCGTTGCCAACAGCTCCATCGCCCGCTCGTTATGATCCAGCGACAGATGCGCCACGACCGTGTTGCGGTCGTTGTAGTCGTTGAGAATGTACAAGGCTTTGGCGTATTTGCGCTTTTGTAACAGCTCCACGCCGCGGGCATAGGCCGTATCCAATTCCGTGGTGTGTATCGTGTCCTTGACCATCCCTTTGCGCCGCAGGTTGTAGCGGAAATTCACGGCCCGTAGCTGCGGATAGATCACCGAACGGATATAGGCATACTCTTTCGGAAACTGTTGCCGGATGGCCTGCTCCCGTCGGTCGGGATTCTTCTCCCAAGCGATCAGTTCCAGAATAGCGTCACGATTTCCGATCTCCCGGTCTGTTCGGATGCGGTTCGTCAACTCCGGCCAGTCTTCGGCCACCCACTGCACGGTCAGCATCGTGTCGATGCTTCTACCGTATCGGCGGACAAGGTAGCGTTTGAGCGCCGCGGCCCTTCCTTGCGAGAGCCGGGCGTTGAAGGTATAGGCTCCCTCCGGAGACGATGCCGCCGTCAGCGTGATGGTATCGACATAAAACTCCTGCTGTTCGACGATCTGCCGCATCAGGCCAGAGATCTTGTCCAACTGCCGCCGGTTGTCGCCCAGCGTATCGACCACACGGGTATCGCCCACGAAGAACTGAATGTAGTTGCGGTCTTCGACGGTCACGAACTTGTCGATGACCTTGATGCGATACCTCGGTACGGTATCTACAAAGGATAGCATCGAGGATACGACGTAGCTCAGCGTATCGGACGGCGGCAGACGGTAGGCGCTGTCGTCCACGGCCAACACCTGCCCCTGAAGCGTTACCAGCATCTTCTTCGAGGTCTCATCGGTCTTAATCGCTTGGGAATAGTAATACGTGACGGTGCTCCTGCCTTCGACCAGCGAGTCGAGCCGGACGTCTTCGGGATAGGGAAACTTCACGAAGCGGTTGAAGGCCGCCTCGCGCCCCACGGTATCGGGGCGGAAGCGTTCGACATAGGTTTCGTACTGCCAGTAGTCGCGCTCTTGCAGCAGCGAGAAGCGTCCGCCGCGGATCACCAGATCTTCGAGCGCCACGGATTCGTCGGGCTTGTGCAGAATGGGTGTAATGACGACGCTGCGGCTCTTGCCCAACAACTGCCTGGGCAGCGTCACGATGAAATCCAGCACGACGCGCCCGTTGCGTTCGGGAATAGACCGCATCTTCGCCACGACCGTCACCTGCTCGATCTGAAGCGCCATCACGCGTTCTCCGTCGGCAAGCGTATCCACGGGTGCAAGAAAGAATGTGTTGCTGTCACGCTGGAGTTTTACGACCTGCGGGCGGTAGTCCTGCTGCCGCTCCTGCCGTTCGGCGCGGGTAAGCTGCGAGAGCGAGGCAGTCATCTGCTGCCGCTGAAGCCGTCCGGCTACCGAGCAGCCGAACAGGCTTCCGAGCGCTGCCGACAGCAGACCTATCTGCAATATCTTATTGCATATCTTCATGGCTAAAAGATATAAGAGAATGAGACTTCCAGTTTTGTCGGCGCCAGCGTCCAGCGTCGGTTGTGGTAGATGTATTCATCCTCCCAGTCAGAGACGGTCGGGTCGCGGCGTGTGTCTTCGGTATGGAACAGCCCTATGCCGGCTTCGAGGGCGATATTCCATCGTTTCGAGAGCATCCACGCATATCCGTAGCTGACACCAAGACCGTAGGCATTGCCCTTATAGCGTTTTGTGCGGCTTCCGAGGTCGTAGCCGACATAGGTAAGGTGCTGTCCGAGAAAATGCCCGACGAAGGATTCGTAGAACCAGTAGCGGCCGCCGAGCTGCAAGGCATGGAAGTTCATCGAGAGGGATGCGGTATTCACCGGATTCCAGTAACCGGACAGCTCCAGCGACCAGTTGTCCGTCAGGGCCGCTTCGGCCCCGACGTTCAGCGTCGCGCTGCATGCCACAAGGGCATTGGCCCTTACGGCGAAGATCTGTGCCACAGCCCTGCGGGGCAGACCCCACAAGGCCGCCGACAGCAGCAGGAACAGTATGATTCGTTGTTTGTTCATTGTTGAAAGTTAATTCGGTTTTATTCCCGGATGCAGCGCACCGGATTGGCAGCATAGCGGTAAAAATCCGTCGTGTTGACGAATGGCGGGTAGTTGCTCGTATCGAATAGGATCGAGGTGCAGGCCACGTCATGGAACACGCCGGTCGAGTCTCTCCAATGAAGATAATACGGAGCGTTCGTGTAGAGCCTTCCGAGCGACCCGTTGCGGTCGTAACGTCCTTCGTAGAATGTTCCGCCCAAGGGTATTTTCGCCGTCTGCGTGCTGTTACAGCGGATTGTAACGTAATAAGGTGCCGATACGCCTATCCGCTCTATTCCCGCAAAATCCTCGGCACCGGGCACTTTCCATCCCGGAGGGCATGGATCGTAAATGGATTTATGGCTGGTGCGGCTGATATTGTTCTTCCCGGTCGTGACGTTGCCCCAGAGGTTCGGGTGGTGGACGTAGAGCCAGTCGGCGACCGATGCCCACTCTTCCCAATCCTCGTAAAATACCCCGTCCATATAAGTCGTAGGATGTGCCGTGGCCCATTCGAGGGTCATCACGTCGTAAGGCGATTCGGTTCCGGAGGTTCGGGGATTGCTTTCAGCATACTCGAACCCCGGAGCATAGACGGTCGGAGCCTGCGTGTAGGCGTCCGTGGCCAGCGCTGGATACGGAAACGGATCTTTGCGGCCCCACTGGTAATAGAGTCCTTTGGCAGCGGCCTGCGTGCAGTCCGTAGCCAGGGCCCCGAGGTTGCGATCCATAAAGACGGCTCCCGAAGCGTAGGTCTGGGCCGTGGCCTCGATCTCGTAATCCACCGACCAGATATGCCACGACCATATGCATACCCCGCGGCTGTCGAGAAGACCGATCACGGCATTACCGCAGGTCATGCCGGTTCGGAAGACGATACGTCCGTCGCCGGTCAGCTCCGCGCTTTCGACGATCGCGCCTCGGATCGTGCCCGTTTCCCAGAGGACTTTCGCCTCGGCTCCCGCAAGTCTCTTCGGGACGATATTCGTCGTTGCACGGCCGTTGCCCATCGTCGTAGCGTCGAACGAATAGGAGGTATTCAATTCCGGCGCGATATAGCAGTTGGCCGTGCCCCCGTCGTCGAGCGGCCGGGTATTGACCGTGAATTTCGGGAAGATCGCGGCTTCGGGCGAGGTCGGAATGTAGGCATACGAAGCCGAGGTCGAAAGCCGTGTCTTGTAGTCGGCTGCCGAATACCATCCCTCGAAGCGGTATCCGGCTTCGGGTACGGCTGTCAGCGTGCATCCCTTTTCATGGCACAAGACGACCCGGTCGTGCGTCAGGGAAGAAGTTTCAGCGTCATACAACGCTCCGGCGACGGTTACCGTACCGTTTCCGTTTTCAGCCGTCGCGGAGTGAATATATACGTCGAGACGGTTGGCGAAGCGGTGTCCGATGTCGAACGACTGTGCAAATCCCGCATCATCCTCGACCGTGACGGTATAGACCACCTGCGAATTGACCGTCGTATAGATTCCCGGAGCGTAGTTCACGCCGAAGACATTGGGGCCGGGCTGTTCCGGAAGCGTAAGGTCGCGGCCTTCGCCTACGGGAGAGCCGTTCAGACAGAACGCTCCGGCGTTGCCCTGCGCGACACCGATACGTCCCCGAAGCGTCAGGGGTGCGGGACTCCCGTCGATCTCCACAGCGAGCATCTGAAACGGATTGTAGGTGCAATATCCGCCGACCGAGTTTTCTTCGTAGGTATCATGCACATTGACGGCATAGCTGCTAATGCGGGTATCGACCTCGCTGTCGCCCAGGATCAAGATGTTGAACCGGTAATGTACGTTCGCCCGGACGTTGAAATCCGAAGTGTTGTTTCCTCCGAGATAAATATAATAAGCCAATACTTTCGACCCGCGCACGGCGCGGATCAGCAGATACGAGGCATTCGCGGGGGCATTCTCCGGGTTCTTCTGACGCTGGTCGGTAATGGCCGCCACCGTTCCCTGCATATTGGGTAGCAGATAGCAGTCGCCCGCGGCCTGCTGTCCGGAAAGTTCCACCTCCGGACAATCCGTATAGTCGTCGGGATCATCCGACGGTGCGGCCGCCATATCGAACACAGATACAGAACGCGGTACGGAAAGAAGCTGCACGGAACGCAGTTCGATGTCGGCAACGGCCGGAGCAACGGTAATGTTATAGGAGATTTTCGACACGCAGCGTTGTACTTCGACGGCAGGCAGCGTCAGCATCCCGTCTGCCGAGGGAATTATCGTTATATTGCCCTCATAGGCCATCGGCAATACATTGTACTCGTCGGCATACGACACGGTGAAATCTTCCGATGCCGGATTTTCACCCAAGTCGCGTCCCATGTTAACTGTAATACGTATCCTGTAGTCGCCCGGCAGGCATTCGAAACGCAGCGTCGCAGAGGTCTGGTAACGGTGCAGGACAACATTGCTGTTATCGTCGTAAAGGTAGAGGTTCAGGTCGCGGATGGCCGTTTCATCCGCAGTGCGGGTTACGGAGGACATCCTTTCGGGCCGTACTGTCAGGCTGACAAAGACACCGCGGGGATTTGTACATTCTGTCCTGTCCTCGGCGATGCAGCCCCACAGCAACAGGATGGCAGCGAGTATCAACAGATATTTTTTCATAGTCGGAAAAATCTGAAAAAGGGATTGAAAAAAGCTCCCGCCCGCGAGGAACGGGAGCTGCCAAAACAAGAGGGCTATGCCCCCAGCTCGACGTTCTGCGTCACGGGCGTCTCCCAATCGGCGACGGTGACCGATACGGCGCACTCCTGACCTACGAGACCCGTGATATTGGCCGCGACACGGTAGTAGCCGTTTCTGAGAATCTCGCCCGCGGCCTTACCCGTCAACTCGACCGAATAGGTCACCTCCGAGCGGTCATCCGTAGTCGAGGTGCTGCCGTCCGAATCGTATGTGGCGTTAATTTCCAGCAGAACGCGGCTGCCCGCGGGCAAAGCTCCATTCTCGAAACAGTAGAACAGCGCATTGCATTTTCCCGAAGCCGTGGCGGGAGTCTGCGTGTGGCTGAAGGTCATGGCCCCGGGTGTCGGCGTTCCGGCCACGACGAGCGACTGTGAGGCGGCTTTGGAGAGTTTTACCGAGTTGATGGTAAGCGTTCCTGCATATTTGTCGGCGAACGACGGGTCGATGGTCGTCTGAAGGGCTACTTTAGCGACAGTGCGTTTGAGCGTGATGCCGACATTGGTCGTGGAGTTCACGGCCCCGACGGTCTGCGATTTCATGCCCGACATCACGAAGCCGCCCGAACGTTTGGCTGCGGTGGACACCTCGGCGAAGGTGCCGTTATAGTCGGCGGCCGACTTCTCCACAAGGGCCGTAAGGGCTGCGCGGGTCTTGGCCGACGAGGCGTCGTAGTTCGCTATGGCATAGAATGAGCAGGGGGTGCTGGCAAGAGATTTAGGTAGGGAGAATGTCGCCGATTTCGCGGCCAGCTCGCTGGATGTTAAATCCCGGCGAATAACGAAGTTGTCGGCATTATCGAAGACGAAAATCGACAGTGACGACAACGAAGACTCTCATGCCTCGGCCGAGGCTGTCGAATCGAAGAAGGAGCGGGTGTCGGCGGCATCATCGGTAAGCGTAAGTGCGATACGTGCCCCATCGGTGAAAGAATTGGGGGAAGGTACGACTTCGGTCTCCTTGTTGCAGGAAACGGATGCGGCAGCGAAGACTGCAACGGCTAAAAGGATGTTTTTCATGTTATTTGGATTTTGAATGCAGCGATGCACTATGCGTCGCTTTCTGCTGCAAATGTATAATACAAAATCACTGAAAAGTACACTTTTCCGGATGCCTCTCGGGAAAAATCAAAAAGTTTTTTGTAAAGTATGAAAATATAATCAACTGAAAAATAACCTGTTGAAATTTTGCAAACGGAGAAAAACTTTCTGATTTTCTCGTCCTTGACAGGTCTCCGCTCTCTCTATCGCAGGTGTCTTTCGACGACTTGCTCATAGGCTTTTTTCAATTTATCCAGAAAAGGTGTGACCGCCGTGCTGCGGTCAAGCATCCTGGTTTTCTTGACATAGACATCGTTGATCGTGATATGGAATGTAGAAGACAAGGCACGGACGATCTCGATGAAACGCGCCTTGCGGTTGCCGTACATGATAATCCCGTTTTTATGAAGGGCAACGGCAAGCTCCAGCAGCTCTTGCTGCGTCCCTGTCCACAGCAACTCGCCGTCCTGATAGGATAAAGGGAACGAATAGTCTTGGTTCGAGCTATATTTCGTACTATTGCTGACGATATTGATTTCGCAATCCAGAATATACATGATTTTATAGATGAACGTCGTCCTTAAAACATTGTTCGAATATCGATTAAACGATGGATGGGACAATACGTCGAATTCAACCCGGCTGTAATACAGTATTCTCAAAATATCATCCCGGTTATCGAAATTAGCAACCATCTCGGTCATCGTCTCGATAAACTCTTCGTATGCATGGGCTAATTCCGACGGATTCGATTCATTTTGAGTTAGCAACGCGTATATACGGGTATGAATAAGCGTTTTCATAAGACAGATCTCCGTATTGCAGAATCATGTGTATTTTTCGTATTCACAAAGTATCTGTTGGATAATTTTTCGTATCTTTGCAAAACAGCAAATAGCTGTCGAATCCTGTCATCGACACCTGAAAATGCTACCAAGACAAGATGGACGGGATGATAGGAGAATCGTGTAAAAACAGCACGGGCTCTCCTATCTGTTCATCGGGTTGTAGCATTCTTCAGGTGTCAATAGGTTGATACTATCTCAACTTATTATTGTTCCAACTAAATATAATTTGAATACGAATTCATCAATTCGTGCGTTATTAAATAAATACTATCACAAACCGGCTACGGAGAGTTTTTAGATTGAAAGGTCACTTACGGGTATATATCGACTCGAATCGGTCAATGTATTTGCGGTAGTTTCTGTTTCCCCATTCGTCTTTCGGATAGGGGGAACGTTTTTATATCCCTTCTTCAGTTAAAACAACCCGCACACCCCGAAGGATGTGCGGGTCGGGAAACTGGTTATAGCTTACAAGCAGATAACCATCCTAAATCGGTCTATTCGCACATATCTCTTTGCGGAGTTATTCCACTTCGTCCATGTTGATCTCATACCCCGACGATACAAAAGTCCAGTCTTGAGGGCGATCGCCGTTCTCACAGGTAACGGTCAGACCGTAAAGCCCGCTTGCCGTAGCGTTGAATCCGTTAAGCGGATTAACGTTGCTGCTGCGACGCAGGTTGAAGAACATGAATGCGCCGTAGCCCTGGGCTTTGGCACGCTTGGCCAGCGAATTCAGCGTCGCTGCGTTGGGAGCAGAGCCGAGATTCGTCGATACCGGCGACCAGCGGGTTTTGTCCACCAGACCGGATGTCATGAAGCTCGAACCGAAATAGCCATGATACGCATAGTCGATGCAGGCTTTAGCCTCGCTGTTCAGCGTGTTGGTATACCCCCAGTCGAAAACGGTGATGAGTTTGTCGGCCGGCATCAGCGCGTGGAGTTTGGTGATGATTTCGCTGTACGAAGTAGAATTGGTAGACGAATAATTAGCATACTCATCATCGAATCCGATTCCGTCCAGACCGTATTTTTCCACAGCATGGGCCAGGATCTTGGCGAACTGTGTGGTCTGGGTATCGTTCATGTTGGCGACACCGATGCCCTGCCAGTCGCCCAGCACGGTCAGCAGCACCTTGATGCCCTTGTCCTGCAACGGTTTCACGTAAGTCTGATAACCGCCGTTTTCGAGCAGGTTGGTCATCTTGTCATTCAGGAAGAGCGTAGGCTCTACCACTCCGTTCACCGTCCGCTTGTGGATGTTCGAGGCAAACAGCTCCACGATACCGGCAAAGGGTTTGCCGTTGGAGAGCATGTAATCTCCGGCATTGAGCGGGTTGGTGTCGTTGGTCTCGACATAGATGGCCACCACGGGCGTATCGCCGTAAGCACGGGTTTGGGGAACTGTGCCCTGATCCATCGTCGGCTCCTCGGCCTGCTGGCACGAGAACATCATCGTAGTACCCAAGAAAAGGGCTGCAAAAATTTCAAAATAACGTTTCATAGTCGTTTTTAGTTTTAAAGGATCAATAACTGGTTAATCGGTTTATTTTGGGTTTTGGTTTTTGTTTTTTCTGTCATTCAATGAGTTTTAAGGGTTAAAGAATATGTCGTTTAGACCGAAATAGGCATGCCTGTAAGTTTACCAGTCTTTTAACCATTTGTTATATCCTGTACCACCATTCGGGAGTTTGCCCAAAAGAGATGTATCGAATGAATATTCATTATCGCTCATAATGGAGGGGCCCCAAGGTGTATCCTCGATCATCCAAGCGCCATCGTCGGCAAAATACGTATATCCAACCTGAATGCTGCTAGCCCAAGTGCTTTCGAAATTATCCTGAAGAAGCGTCCGCAGACTTTCAAAAACCAGAATATTGCTCTGCTTGTTTCCTGCCTGACGCCAGAAGAAAATATCGGTGAAATAGTCATTTATAGTGTTCGGGCCCTGCGGATACCACGGAATATTGATACATCCGTATTTCGCAGGATCGAGGCCGGCAATAGGCTTGCGGGGATGATCCGTCGAGACATATTGCTGCCCCTGATGCCAGGGATCGACAATCTGAACATTTTTCTCATTGTCCAGATACCCAGACCATGCGTAATCGAGGTATTGCCCGACTTCGATGCCTCCGGTCGCCCCGGTATCCCAGAAATACTCGGTGGGGGCTTCGTAATCGGTCAGCGTCACCAGTTTGTCATTGCCGAGCGCTTCCCGCATCGCTTTGATGAGTTTCGGATAGGAGGTCGTGTTCATGGCGGGCATTCCCTCCTTGCCGTAGGCGGCATTGCGATCCCAGAAATTCACA
>OLWG01000605.1_pt1 | contig 11709 bp, 10 predicted proteins | sample 1673721 | NCBI WGS metagenome assembly OLWG01 (sample SAMEA103958125, study PRJEB25191) | human gut metagenome | reverse complement strand
GAAAGCCCCGCCCATCCCCATCACGCGCGCCGTACCGAACGGATGCGATCGGGAAAGCGCGGCGAAATCGGTAGACATCATCAGGTCATTGTTGTACGTCAGTCCCCCGAATTCGAGGTTCTGGGCCTGCAACGGCGCTGCGGCCACACAGGCCGCAAGCAATATTATGATCTTACGTTTCATACACTATCTCTGTTTTATCGTTGACTAACGCCCGCCGTAACCGCGGCTTCCGCCCGATGAACTGCCGCCGCGCGAACCGCCGCCACCGCTGTAACCGCCTCCCGACGAACCGCCGCGCGAACCGCCGAAGCTGCTGCCGCTGTTATAACTGCTGCTGCGCGACCCGCTGTCGTAGGACGAACGCCCCGAGTTGCTGTTGTTGCGGTTGTTATTCCACGAGTTGTTGTTCCAGGAGTTATTGTTGTTATTGCGGTTACTGCCGCCGTTGTAAACCGAACTGTTGCTGTTATTGCGGCCGCCGCTCTGGTAATACGTCCTGCCGCTGCCCGAGTTGCCCCCGCGCGAAGTGGTCGTACCGGTACGGTAGCCCGAATTGTTGGTCCCGCGGTAACGGCTGCCCGAAGCGACATTCCCCGGGACATAGCGCGAGGGGCGCCCGCCGCCGTCGAGGCGGTAATTATGCGGCCTGTATGCCCAGTGATGTCCGCCGTGCCATCCGGGCCCCCAACCCGGGCCCCAGCCCGGACGCCATCCCGGCCCCCACCACGGGTCGTACCAGGGATTGTACCAGCCGTTGAAGCCGAAGCTCCAGCCCCAGCTGCCGAACGAGAACGACGGGCCCCATGCTCCCCAGTAGGGACGTGTCCAGCCGTAATACCACGGGTCTACATAAACCGATCCGCCCCATGTCCCGAACATCGAAGTGATGTACTTGGGCTCCACCCAGACCTGGTCGCCGGAAATGATGATGTTGTAGAATGCCGGGTCGTAGGCCGTAGCATAGGTGAAACTGCCGCCATAGCGGAAGTTATAGTAGCTTGACGGCATCCTGTATGTCGGCGATTCGAAGCCCCGCAGGCGCCGTGCATAGGCGCTTTCGTACGTATCGGCTACGATATCCTCGTAGGGGTTCGAACTGTATTCGTAATATTGGTTCTCCGCAGCGGCGGCCTGCGCCTCCGCGATACGCGCCTCCCATTCGGCCCGGCGGGCCTCGGCGGCGGCCTTTTCGGCTTCGGCCTTCGCCTGTTGTTTCCGGGCGATGGCGGTCTTATCGTGCAGCGAGTACAAATCGTCGTTGGCGTATCCCGACGATGCGTAATAGGCCGACGAACAGCCGGCCAACCCCGCAGCCAGGATAAGGGTTCCGATTAAAATTTTCAACTTTTTCATAGCGCACAATGTGTTTGCGTTAGTTCCTCTTACATTAGTAAACGAAAACCGTACCGAATTTAGTATCGTTTCTCATCTATATAAACGGACAGGCGGGGCCGATACTGCATTCCTCCTCCAGATACAAAGATAGGAATTATTTGGGAAAAGCACGAAAAGAGCCGGATATAGCCGCTTTTTCCCTACCGGAAGAAAAAATTTTCGCACGAAAATGCCGAGAAACAAAAAATATGTCTATATTTGCAGTCCCAAACGGAAGGTTTTTCCGTGCGGAATATACTGGAGAGATGCCGGAGTGGTCGATCGGGCCGCACTCGAAATGCGGTGTACGGGCAACTGTACCGGGGGTTCGAATCCCTCTCTCTCCGCAGTAATGATTGAATATCAATCAGTTACAGAAAAAGCGCACAGTTTTACGCACACAAACGTAAAAACTGTGCGCTTTTCTTGAAAACAGGGGTATACGGAAGTACACCCCTGTTTTCAATATTAACTCTAATCTATTTAGTTAGAGCCCTAAATACCTCTATCCAGATATTTTTCTGTGCATCTTCTATATTAAGAGCGATTTTCTCAAATCGATTATGAATACTTCGTGCTAACTCAACTTTCCAACCATCTTCAAGGCTGACTTTATTTTGCTTAGCCCATATTTCGATTTGGTTTACTATTGGCTCCCCCTGATGATAGAAGTCCTCAAAATATTGGTCGCATCTATATTTTCTGTCAATAAATTGAACTATAGCCGATGTGGGAATTAAATCTTCTATTTCAAACTCCCCTTCACCTATGAACTGAGCCACCTCTAAAACCTTATCTTTTTCGTCTCGATATTTCCCCGACTTAAGTTGTTTCTGATACTCTTTACCCGCTTTATCGGAGTCAAGAAGCACATAAGGCAATGCATCCTCTCTTGACGAAAGTAATTTAGTGAGAGGCCCCATGCCTTTCACGCCCCCTGCCGGTATAAATACTATCTCTTTAGAATTTTTTAAGTCACCTGTGCCGACTAAATATCGTTTTATAAGATTTAAATATATCTGGTCGCTTGGCCCTTCAACAAGTATTGGCAAACAGCCAAGGAGCAATGTGTCGGAAACGGTAAGCCCTAATGCTGCGTGTACCGGATAGATAGATTTTTCTGCATCGGTTTCATTATACCGAAGATTAGACGAAACTTTTGTTCGTCCTGTTTCCGAATCAATATAGACAGCCTTAACATTGGCAAGGTTATCCATATCAACTAAAAATGGCGAATGGGATGTATATATTAACTGATTATCTTCGGAAAGTTTCCGGAAGAATTTTGCCAAATCATACTGGGCAAGTGGGTGAAGCGACAATCCCGGTTCGTCAAGTAATAAGATTGTATTAGTGTGCCCTTCTTTCGTTTCAACAAGAAATACCAAAAAGAAGCTAAAAAACCATTGTAATCCTCTACTCCTGCCTTCCAACTCAATTTCTTCTGGACGCAATTTATCAGATACGTTTATTCGGAAATGATGCCCATCAGCTTCAAAATTGAAAATATAGTCACCTTGTAGCCACCATTGCTTAAATCGTTGAGTCAGTTGCGCCGCTGCTGAACGCAAAAGAATCCCTCTTTCCTTTTTCTTATCTGCCCACTCTTTTACTTCCTCAGGTGTCAATTCTTCTTCTTGAGTACTGATAACTCTATCATACGAGTCTACCTTCTTTACTATGATTTTCCGATCATTACCTAACTCATATATTTCTTCTGGAGATAATTTGACATATTTGAATAGCACATCGAGAGTTCGTGCTTTTGCTCTGGCAGATTCACTCAAATCATCCCGTCCAAAATCTTCGATTACTCTCGGTAGGTATATCTCACTATCTAAATTGCCATAATCTGAATAATACACGAACTTGGGTATGCTGTTCAACACTTTTTGTCGTATCTCTTTCGTGGTTTCAACGGGCTTGCCGTTAAATGCCTCCAGAATTTTTTGAATTGGTGTTGTTAAACTTGCATCGAAGTATTCTGGTAGGTTTTTCTTTCTACCAAAAGTACTTCCAACAAATTCCAAAATAGAAGCAAGCAGGGTTTCAACATCTTTTATATTAAATGACTCTTTAGGTAGCTGCTTCTTTAATTCTACAAAGAAATCTTTTACCGTTTTCTGCAAAACAGTATCCTCTTTCGTAAAAATAGTTTGTTCGTATAAACTTGTTTCAAATTCGGTAATCAATTGCCCTAATTCGTCAGACGCATACGAATCTATTTTGAAATATGGGAATGAAATATGATATATTCCATCGTATCTTCTCTGCACAAGGACACGCTTTACCTGCTCCTTATTGCATTTTAGTTCAGTTGCGATTTCGTCTTGTAAGTCGTCGCTTAAAATAAAATCTGCCGCAATAAATATATCTTTCTCGTGCCCACCTGCTTTGTAGTTGCTATATAAATGACGAGGAAAATCATTCAATGGAATAATTGGTTCGCCATTAGCCGGATGAAGTTTCCATAAAGCTATAAGAAGATTTGTTTTCCCCGACTCATTCGTTCCTATTAAACATGTATTGTCAGATACTTCTATCCACTCACTTTCTTCAATGGATCGGAAATTATATACCTTGAATCTAACTAAAACGGTTTTCATATTTACTCTTAAAAGATTATCTACAAATATAGTAATATTTTCGACATAATAATCAAGCTATCAAATAACAATTCTAATTATTTCTATTTTACGATTCGTCTAAATTTCACCCGATTCATATTTCCACCTCGCTGAGATATTTCTAAAATCTCATTTGCCGATTTAATGAAACGGCAATCGATTAAGGCCTCCGAGATTAATGGCAGGAATCGTTTCTTCACTCTTGCGTACCGGAAGAATGCCTTAATAGAGTCTGATTTTTTATTACTGACTGCCTTTAATTTCTGTTCAAAATAGAATGGAAAGGTATTTTTTACGAGTTTACGATACTTACTTGCACTAATACTGCGATAATTAATAATCGTATCCTCTGTGTTAAGGGCAAAAGGTGAAATATCAATGATAAGCAGCCCTATTTCATTGCAACAGTTTATAAAATCCTGCTTGTCGGCGATTTGAATATTCAGTACATATTCCAAGTCGCTCTTGTAGAAAAACGACGTGTTTTTCGTTTCGGGATTATAGATATAGCTTTTGTCCTTACCCCATAAAGGGGCTTCGGCAATCATCAGGTATTTGACCTCTTTGATACACTCCAGATTCTGAAACCACATTTCGTTAATCTCGTGGAAGGCCGATTCAAGGTAGGTATTATCGCGTTCAAAGTAATTTAAAATGCCATTTTGGGCATAGAAATCGCGCAGAATTTCCCGGCTCTTGTCATACTCCATCGTTAGGTTGTATTATGACCAACACCAAAAATGGCGCGGGTCTTTATCTTATCTGCTGAAGGTACGACCAAGCACCCGGAATCAAATAAGTAAAGCCCACGCCAAGCGTGAGCGTTCAACTTATTGTTTTTGATTCCTGATAAAATTTGGTCGTTTTTCAGCAAAAACAAATAGCAAACGCTATTTTATATGTCGATGGCAAAGATAGTGAAAATTCCGACAGATAAAAGCCCAGTCCTTCAACTGTATTTGTCGTATTCGCAGGACATCGCGCGGGCGTCAGCGTTGCGCGCGACAATTCCACGTACAGATTATGGTCTTTATGCACCTTTTATCAAACCCTATCCCGAAAAGATATCATACCCCATGCGAAATGGCCATTTTCTTTCATTATAGGACAACAAAACACTTCAACCCAAAGAAATCCATTACCTGACCATTTAAAATGCGCATATATGGCCTATTCAATGAAAGAATGAAAATTAAATCTATTTTCGACAGGCTCATATTTTTAACCTTTCTCACAATTCTTCCCAAAAGTCGACCACTGTTTCCAATCCACACCGACGGGTATAGTAAAAGAATGTGCGAATGGTTACCTGATTCGTGCAGTTCCCTTTCGAAAGGCCGCTAAATAACCTATCCGTTTCGACATAGCTGTATCGGGGATGGAAGCTGCTGACCCGATGAAATAACTCCCGGCCGAAATCCCCGAAGGCGTTATGCAACGCATAGCCTATCCGCAGCCAATTTGCATAACCTGCGGTAATATCTACCTTTTTCTGCTCGATTATCTGAATATACTTGAGCACCTCTTTCAGCGGTTCGTCTTCGCTGTCCGTTCCAAATAGGGTTGCGTTCCCGGTAATGTCAGGCACAGCCGCGCCGTCCGCCAATCCCTCGTATATTTCCGCCTCTTGGTTGATATATGGCTCCGGATCGTAAGACACGAACCGTTTTCGGGAAATGTCACAACAGGACGGGTCTATGGTAATCCCCATCGCGGAAAACTCGGTCTGCAAACTCCGGAAATGCAACAGTAGCTTGTTAGGCTGCGCTATGGGGACAATCGCATAGTATCCTTCGCCTCCGACAGACCGTCCGCAAAATGCGACATAGGGCAGTCTACCGAGCTTATCTTTCAACCTGTCATATCCCTCGACCTGCAGATTATCTTTCCTGTCGATGTCAATACAAACCAGTCCGGTGGGTTTCAGCAACGTATTTGCCGCCCCGCCTCGGAACAAACCGGACGGGGTGAATGCAGGCAGTCGAGTTTTCAACTCCTTTTTCTTCCTTGCGTCTGATTCTGTCCGAACAGCCAGAACGCGGGATTTGTAGCGATTTGTGGTCAAGAGGTCGATTAGGGTCGCTCTTACCGGGAATTTTGTATAGATGTGCTCGTAGTAGCTGACAGCTACATCCAGTCTGTTTTTCATACCGAAAACTTTTAATACTTCGGCCCAAGGTTAGGCCGAATGGTTAAGAAGGTTAATTTTATAAAGATTTAGAATGAAATTTATTCTTCATCGGATTTATGTTTCTTCAAATACGCAACATTACCCACGTTTATCGTCGAAACCTGAATGCCGTATGATTTAAGCCGCTTGATGAAATTGGGCTTGGTCAAATGGTAAAACCCGTTTTCCTGACAATAGCATTTATATTCGTCATATAAATCGACAATTTTTGTTTTTACATTGACATCCGATTTATACCTTTCGTCGTTGAGGAACTGCCTCAAACTGTCGGACTGCAATCTGTAATCTTCAACGGCTTTTCGCGCAGCAATACATTCGGTAAATCCATTCTGTTTCAGAAGTCTTGCAAGTCCGCGAAGCACCCAATTGAATACTCCGGCAAGCTCGTTTTCGATAATCCGGCTATGTAAGTCCTTAATCTGTTCTTCGGGCGGAATCGTCACATCGAACGGGACAATCAGAAACCGACGGAAATAAGCATCCGTAAACTCGTTACTTCTGGGAAGTTCATTACAGTTAAAAATAAGCCGGGCATACTGCGTAAGATGAAACGGCTTGCCATAGGGCAACCGGGCCGACACAGGCTCACCGGAAACAAGTTGCTTAAATATGGACGATTCCAATTTGCCATTGATTTCACTCGCATAGTTCACCAACTTATTCGCCAACTGCGCCCTGTAATATCCGCTTCCGTCGGTCAAATCCTGCAACGAATGGCAGATGACATTTTCAGCACCGAGCAGCGCATTTACAATTTCGAAGAACACCGACTTACCGTTCGCGCCGCCGCCGTAGAGCATCAATGCCTTTTCCTCTTTCAGAATCGTATTGCCCGTCTTTATAAAGAGGTAGCCGATGTATTCGGCCAGCACCCTTCGGGCGGATTCATCCGGCTGTACTTTGGACAGGTATTTGTCGAACAGGGGAGCCACCGCATCTGGGCAGTATTCGAAAGGGAGCTGATGCGTCAGAAAATCATCCTTGCAGAATTTCCGCAGTTTCCCCTGACCGTTTCTAATCTCATACGTTCCGTTCAGTAGATTTATAAGCACCACATTGGAATTGGCCGCCGGGCTTTGCAAATAGGACTGCATCATAAACTGTTCAAACAGTTTCTTCCCGAATTGGTAGTATTTGGACGATACGATAGGAACGCCCATCCGCTCCGAGGCTTTCAACAGAAATTTCTGGAAGGCATCGACATCGAGCCTCGACCAGAACATCCCGTTATACAGGTATATTTCGTTCTGATTGCGGCACAGCCCCCAATCGTTTTTTTCGGCCAACCTCGCAATTTCCTCAATGGTGAAAATTACGTAGTGTTTCTCATTGACTTTCATTTTCAATAGTTTCTTCTGAATGCTCTGCGCTACATCGCTGTCAGGGGCGCATCCGGCAAGTTGTTTTTGGAGCAGCTTCGCTTCGGGGTAAGCCAAAGTCTTAAAATTGACAGGAGTTACTTGTTTCACCAAGGTATTCAGTATATCCTGTTGTAGTTCTGCATAATTAATCGTTCCCATACTTATTCCCTCCCTAACGCTTTAAGTACCTTTTCGGCATCGAATACGATTTTCTTCCCTGCCTGCGAGTAGCATCCCCGCAAACGAGGATCGTGCTTAATCTTATTCGCAGTAGTGCGCGAACAGCCGAGTAGTTCGCACAACCCACGCAGACCATAGACCAATCGAGGCTCCTTCACCTCGGCGGATTCAACTCTTTGGGGTGCGGCTAAACGTTGGAGTTCCAAAAGTTCCTCCCCGTTCATCTGCCACACCGGTTTCTTTAATAGTACATGTATCATCGTATAATTTTTTTAATTTTTTGCATCGCTGTATCTGGCCAATATACTGCTCTGCGGAAACAAAACTACACAATGATAAATCTTGAATCAACTGATTCAAAACAAACTACCCACCCATCTTCCAATGGGCGGGTAGTGAGCGGGTATCTGAAAATAAAGTAATTAAACCGAGCGAGTATTTATGCCGCTCGCTATCTCTTCCAAGATTCCATAATCTTTTGTCGGTTCGCCTTTCTTTGGATTTGACAATTCACCTATATCTTTATTGTTGATTAGAAAAAGATTTCGGGCATTCCTTTTCTTATCACGAGAAATTGAAGGCTTTCTTGTAAGCAGTAAAATTAATTCGCCGATAGCTTGCTTGCTTCTATTCCAACGTAGCGGCTTGAAATCTTCTGGATACAGACCACCGCCGAACACATAGTTAAAATGTGTCTGATTCGTTTTCTCCGGCAGGAAGTGCCCGTATTTAGTTAGTTTCCCATATAAATATTGACATTGGGCAGGATTTAAGTCTAACAAATGCGGCGGTATTCCTGCATTTTTTGAAATACTTTCATCAGAACGACCATTCACAAACTCCTCAATTCGCTCCATCTCTGTTTTCACATATCGCTCGTATTTAAGTATTTCCATCTGAATAGCTGACGATGTTTTAATTCGCTTCTTCTCTCCGTGCGGATAGGTGTCCGATAACCATTGCCCGATAATTTGAAGTTCATTCTTCAACCACCCATAATAGAATACAGATTTCTCCCAATCGCCAGTTTCCACCCGATTTATAGTTCGTTCTGCGATATATTCTTGCTCCGCCTTATCGTACATTTTCAGACGGTGGGCTTTCAAAAGCTCAAAATTATGAGTCGGATTTATCGGAGCATCCGGATCCATCGCTTTAATAAAATCATAAACAGGTATTTGCTGTGCGTTGTCCTTTATGAAATAAATCTTATCATCCATATCCTAACTATTTTTCATTGAACAGTTTCATTGCCTCGGCTTTTGCCGAATCCGCAATGGCTATATAGGGCTTCATCGCTTTATAGTCGCTGTGCCCCGTCCATTTCATCACCACTTGCGGGGGTATGCCCATCATGATTGCATTGCTTATAAATGTCCGCCGCCCCGTATGTGTACCCATCAGTTCGTATTTCGGATAAACTTCATCGACCCGTTCGTTCCCTACATAATAGGTAACCGTTTCGGGTTGATCCAGACCGCACAATTGGCCGAGTTCCTTGATATAATCGTTCATCTTTTGATTCGATATTACGGGCAATGCCTTATTATCCTCAAACGGAACCCCGTCGTATTTATCGAGTATTGCTTGACTGTATTTATTCAGGTCGATTGTAAGGCTGTCCGCTGTTTTTACCGTTGTAATATGAAGTGCCCCGTTTTTGATATCAAACCGTTTCAGATTATAGACATCTGAATATCGCAGCGAAGTGAAACAACAAAAGCAGAACACATCCCGAACCCGATCCAAATATTTCTTACTCTCCGGTATCGGAAAGTTGTAAACGGTCATCAGTTCATCCCAAGTGAGGTAAATGATACGTTTCTCGCTTGTTTTCAATTTGGGCTTAAAGGAGAGGTAAGCCATATTCTGGTGGTAACCATTGTTCGCAGACCATTTCAGGAACCATTTTAAGAACCCCAACTGCTTTCCTATCGTGCTGTTGCGAAGCCCTTTTTCGTCCCGAAGATGAGTAATGAAATCCGCAAGTCCCTTTTCCGTCAGATCGTCGAACGACAAGTTTGGCGAGAAGATATACAGATGATTCCGCAGGGCGATGTATTTTTCATACGTACCGTGCGTCCATCCGTTTATATTTCCTATCTCCTTAATGAACTCATCGAAGACATCGAACAGCGTTTTTTCACGTATCTCCCCCACTTCATCCAGTTTGTTTTTGTTGGTGTTGATATTTTGCTGAATCAGTTCCTTGGTAACCTTCAGTTTTTCGGTCAGGCACTTATTCTCGAAATCGATACTCTGCTGAACGATATTATTGAGGTGGGAATTAATGACGTTGTACGTTATTCCCTTCGCATTGGACGCCCCCTGCCTGACCTTCTGCTTGGAACTGTCCCATTTCGCAGGGTTGATGCTGTACCCCACAGACGTAAGAAGCCTTATTCCGCCGATGGCTATGGAAACACGTATCGGGAAATCCCCGTGTTTATCGCCCCTGCTGTTCAGATAAAAGTTTACCGCCATATTCTACATGAAATAGTTACGCACAAATATAAGCACACTTTTCCATAAAATACGATAAACTACAAAAAACTATTCTGAACTATACAAATATAAATCACTTTAATACAGTACTATTTATCAATTAATCCGAATCAATGTGAATTATAGGTTATGAAGCCTCTCTCTCCGCCAGCGAAACCCTGCAAAGATTTAATTTGCAGGGTTTCGTGCGTTTAGTCCAGAGGCATTGAAAAACGATGCAATGCAGGTCGGCTGCGGTCTGTCCGCCGCACCTGATTAGGCGATGAATACCCAACTATCTCCCATCCTCCACCCGTCTCTGCTATATTTTTTATCATATTATAATACAACCCGTTGAACCTAAGCGTTAAGAATTCATCCATTTCTGGCAAATCATTTGCACGCACGAGCCATAGCCGCGCCTTTTGAGTACCATCCTCTTCAAGGCGGACACCGGACGTATCAATTTCATCCGGGCACTTTCGGGACAATAAAAAGATATGGTAATGAATAAAATTTATTTCATGCTGGCAATCCTGCTGGCATCGGTAAATTCATCCCTGGCCCAGAAATGGGCCGTCAAGAGCAACTTGCTCTACGATGCCACCGCTACGATCAACCTGGGTGTCGAAGCGGCGCTCGGCCCCCGCGTAACGCTGGACATATCGGGCAACTACAATCCGTGGGAGTTCGGCGACGCCCGGTGGAAACATTGGCTGATACAACCCGAAGTACGCTACTGGCTTTGCGAGCGCTTCAACGGCCACTTTTTCGGATTGCACGCCCATTACGCCGAATACAATGCGGGAGGGATCAATTTCAACGCCGATTTCCACCGCAACCGCTATCAGGGGCACCTCTACGGTGCGGGTTTATCCTACGGTTATCAGTGGCTGATCGGCAAGCGGTGGAACCTCGAAGCCACAGTCGGCCTGGGGTACGCCCGTTTGTGGGATCGGAAATATCCGATCGCCGAATGCGGCGAAGTGATCCGCACCCGCTCACGCAACTATTTCGGGCCGACCAAAATCGGCCTGGCACTCATCTTTATCATCAAATAATACAGCAGGATATGAAACGCCATACAAAGCAACGCATAACCGGCTTACTGGCCGTATGCCTGACCTTCACCGCGGCAGTCTACGGTCGCGAGGGGAATCCGGCCGCTTACAGGAACGGCGACCGGCTTTGCGTAAGGCTCCCGATCACCGCCGGCATCGACCTCCCGGCCAACGGACAGCTGACCGTCACGCCGGTCGTCAGCAACGGCGAAAACCAAATACTTCTGGCTCCCGTCATTTTCACGGGACGCATCCGCGAGAGAGTCAATGAACGCCGGGAACGGCTTTACGGCATACCGGCTGTTAGCGAAGGTGTTTTCAGCAACACGGTTATCCGCCGCAGCCGGAAAAATCCGTCGGCAAATGCGGTTCTTTTCGAAGGTGATATTCCTTACGAGCCGTGGATGGCGGGCGCACGGGTCGTCCTT
>OLWG01000604.1_pt1 | contig 11800 bp, 9 predicted proteins | sample 1673721 | NCBI WGS metagenome assembly OLWG01 (sample SAMEA103958125, study PRJEB25191) | human gut metagenome | reverse complement strand
CCGCCGTCTCCGCCGCTCGGGCCTCCGCGCGGAACATACTTCTCACGACGGAAGGAAACCATTCCGTCGCCGCCGGCACCTGACGTTACTATAATTTTTGCTCTATCGATAAACATATGAAACCTCTTGATTCTTTCAATAAAAACACATAATCATTCAGCTTCTATTATAGCTGATTTGAATATCATCTGTCATGCCTAAATAATTTAATAATAGAAATTTCTGCATGGTAAATTTCAAAATAAAGCAGAGTTTGAAAATCCAGCTTCCTAATATATAAAAACTGCAACGATATAAGAAAATCGCTGCAGTTTTTTTATCATGTATCCTGAAGTTTTTTGACAGCAAACTGTAACACGGAGTCATGTCCGGCATCAAAGGCTTTCCCATCCTGGGAAATCTTTATATCAGGCGTAATTCCGACCTTGTTGATCTTTTTGCCGTCAGCAGTCTTGTATTCGCCGATTGAGATCTTCAAAGCAGCATCCTGATCATTTTCAAAAATGACATCCTGTATGGTTCCCTTGCCAAAAGTAGTTTCACCGATGATAAGCCCTTCATGTCTGGCCTGAACGGCACCAGCCAATATTTCAGAAGCACTGGCACTGTTCCTGTCAACAAGGATTGCCATCGGCATAGGATTTGAAATTCCCTCTATATCATATTGCTTAGGGGCTCCATTTTTAGGAATATAACTTAGAACGAGTCCCTTGCTCAGTATCTGATCAGCAATATCCACAACGGATTCGATGGAACCGCCAGGATTCATACGCAAATCAATGATGAGCTTCTGCATGCCCTTTGATTTCAGATCGGCTAATGCCTGCTTGAATTCAGATGGTGTATTCTTGGCGAAGATGAATATATGAATGTATCCTGTATCAGGGCTTGCCATAGAAGACGAGACGCTGGGGATATTAATATCAGAACGTATAATATCCGAAGAATAGGATTCACTGCCTCTGGTATATCCAATCTTGACAGACGTTCCAGATTCTCCCTGAATTGACTGAGAGATGGCATTCGGTTCCCATCCATCGATGCTCTTTCCATCCACAGATTTCAAGACATCTCCGGATTTCAGTCCGGCTGAAGCAGCAGGGCTATTGGGAATGACATATAATATCACAGGTTCTTTATCAATGGTAAAACCGATAATGATGCCGATACCGTGATATTCTCCGTTTATCCCCTGTATGAAGGAATTCAGCTTTTCACCAGTAAGATATGTTGAATAGGGATCTCCCAGTGATTTCACCATTCCGTTTACAGCGCCTTCAAACAGGACTCTGTCAGATACAGGCTCATAATAATCCGCCTTTACCGTACGGTAATTGCGGAGGAATCCTATAAATGCCTGAGGATCATCCGTAAGCCAGTACAGCACACCTGTAAGAAACACGATGCAGAGTGCCAGGCAAAGAACAATATGAAGCAATACGTTCTTCCAGGACATATGGAACTTAGACATTATAAGTAACCCATCGGGTCAACGGCTGAACCGTTTACCTGCACTTCAAAATGGCAGTGAGGCCCTGTGGAGTTGCCCGTGGAACCGGCAAAGGCAATGACCTGGCCCTTTGAAACGCTCTGACCTTCAGAAACATTCAGCGACTGGTTATGTCCATAAAGTGTCTGCATTCCGTTTCCATGGTCTATGATGACTGCATTCCCGTAACCGCTGATCCAGCCGGTATAAATAACGGTTCCGCTGTCAGCGGCATGAATCGGAGTTCCATAATCGACGCCTATATCAATACCGGAGTGATAGATTGTCGTTCCAAATATCGGATGGACACGGTAGCCATATGGAGAAGTGATTGGACCGTTGCATGGCCAGCTGAGAACACCGCTGCCCTGCGTATAGGATGGCGCTTCACCACCGGACTGCGAGGCAGCCTGTCTGGCAGCTTCCTGCTGGCGGAGTCGTTCCTGAATCAAGTTATGAACCCGCTTAGATTCAGCAATCAAATCTTGTTCCATCTGAGCAGCTGCAGCCTTATTGTCTTTCGCATCATCAAGAACTTTCTGCTGTTCAGCTTTCTTAGCTGCAATCTGACTCTGTGCTTTCTGAGCTTCCTGAGCGAGTGCATCTAATCTTGCCTTATCCTTTTCCAATTGTTCTTCTTTAGCTTCAATCTGGGCTTTCTGATTCTGGATTTCCAATATTAAATTATAATCTGACCTGATGACACGTTTTAAAAGTTCCAGCCGGTTTGCAAAATCACTGAAACTCTTTGCACCAGTTATAACTTCAAGGTAGTTCAGCTGGCCATGCATGTAGATGGAACGGACTCTCTGGTTCAGGACCTTCTGATGCTGGAGCAAATGCTCCTGTGCCTTTCTGATTTCCTCCTGAGTCTGTTTTATCTGAGCATTGATCTGTGCCTGCTGATTCTGAATATCTTTGAGTCTGGCATTTGCAGCATCTAGATCTACCTGGATCGCTCTCAGCTTTACATTTACCTGGTCAATAATCTCCTGCCAATTTGCTTGAGAATTATGTGATTCATCTATCTGACCTTGAATATCCTGTAATTGATCATCAAGATCATCGGCAAAAGTCCCCTGATAAGATGACGCGGCTAAGGTGCAGGCTATGATAATCGATAAAGCAAATTGATTTTTTCTATTCATTAATTACACCTTCATATATTTACGAAGTGAAATTGCACTGCCCAGTATGCCGATAATTATACCAATGGCCAAAATGATCAAGGTGGTATACATCATGAATGGCCAGAGAGGAATGATAGGGATAAATACAAGCCCTGCCCCGGTCATTTCATTGATTGCCAGTTTATAGCCTTCCCATAAGATGAAAGAAGCAATACCGGAACCAATCAGGCCTATAATCATGCCTTCGAAGAGGAATGGCCAGCGGATGAAGCCGTTAGTAGCGCCGACATACTTCATAATCTGAATTTCGCGCCTTCTTGCAAAGACTGTAAGGCGGATGGTATTGGAAATAATAAACAGTTCTGCGCCTGCCAGGAATGCAATAAGAACAACGCCGCTGATTCTTATTACCTGAGCAACTTTATAAAGCTGTTCAATAATATCCTGTCCATACTGCACACTTTCGACACTATTATATTTTGCTACCGTTTGTGCAGCTTCTTTCAGCTGATCCGGAGTGGTAAAAGATGTCTTGTAAGAGGCAGGAAGCGGATTGCCGTTGATTGCATCCAGAAGCCCCTGCTGATCCTTCATCCTTTCGCGGAATTCAGCCATGGCCTGATCCTTGTTTGTGAATGAAATTTCCTTGAGGCCTGGAAGAGTTTTTAACTGTTTGCCAACATCCATTACCTGATTGGTGGTGAGACCATCCTTAAGATATATCGTCATTTCCACCTGATTTTCCAGATAGGACGCCATATGGTTAATATTCAGAACAGCAGCAAGAAATACCCCGAGTATAAACATGGAAAGCGTTACTGTCAGAATGGAAGCCAGAGCCATGAATCTGTTTCTTAAGAGGGACCTAAATGTTTCACCCCAAAAATAAGATAAAGAACTAAACATTTAGATCATAGCCACCTTTCTTCACATCATTGACAATATGGCCCTCCTCGATATTTACAACCCTTTTATGCATAGCATTAACCAGATCTTTATTATGGGTAACCATGATAATAGTTGTTCCCATATGATTGATTTCTGTAAAAAGCTTCATAATTTCTTCGGATGTCTTAGGATCCAGATTGCCCGTCGGTTCGTCGGCGATAAGTAATGTGGGCTGATTAACTAAAGCACGCGCAATAGCAACTCTCTGCTGTTCACCACCGGATAATTTGCTCGGAAGCTCTTTTTCCTTTCCACGAAGTCCTACAAGATCGAGAACTTTATTGACTCTTTCCTTGATGTCTTTCGATTTTGCACCAGTAACCCTCAGTACAAAAGCTATATTTTCAAAAACTGTTTTTTCAGACAGCAGCCTGAAATCCTGGAATACAATTCCAAGACTTCTTCTGTAATAAGGTACTTTGCTGGGTTTGAGCTTATAGATCTTGATGTTATTTACAATGACAGAACCGGTTTCAGGAACCAGTTCATGTGTGAGTATCTTAACAAAGGTTGACTTCCCCGCTCCGCTGGGGCCTACGATAAAGACAAACTCTCCTTTGTCGATATGTATATTTATATTGCTTAAAGCAGTATGTCTGGCATCATAATTTAATGACACATGATCAAAAGTAATCATTAAAAATCCTCACTTCCTAGTGATAAGTTTTACTGCCTCTTCTACAATATGTTCTGAAGTCAGATTGTATTTCTTTAATAAATCTTCTGCTTTGCCAGATTCGCCAAATGTGTCATTCGTACCAATCATAGACATGGGAACCGGTTTATTCAGGCAGAGAACTTCAGCGACAGCTCCGCCTAAACCGCCTTTGACGGTGTGTTCTTCACATGTAAGAATCGCACCTGTTTCAGAAGCAGCTTTGTTAATGGCCGCTTCATCAATCGGTTTAATAGAGCTCATGTTAAGAACTCTGGCAGAAATTCCCTGTTTTGCCAATTCATCAGAGGCCTGTACTGCTTTTTCGACCATGATTCCGCAGGCGATGATCGTCAAATCACTGCCCTCTCTTAAAGTGGTGCAGCATCCTGGCGTAAAGACATGGCCCTCCGGCGTGATGTCTTCGCATTTTGCACGACCCATTCTGATATAAACAGGACCATGATAGGAAGCTGCCCAGCGAACTGCAGCTTTTGTTTCCTCGCCATCTGCAGGAACAATTACAGTCATATTAGGCAATGCTCTCATCAGAGAAATATCCTCGAGCATCTGATGGGTAGCACCATCTTCACCAACAGTCAGACCTGAATGTGTTACGGCAATTTTAACGTTTAATTTAGGATAGCAGATAGAGTTTCTAATCTGTTCATAGGCTCTGCCAGCCCCGAAAACTGCAAATGTGGATGCAAACGGAATTTTTCCTGCAGCAGCTAAGCCTGCGGCTACACCCATCATATTTGCTTCGGCAATACCGGTATTGAAAAAACGATCAGGGTAGGCTTTAGCAAATACCTGTGTTTTTGTTGATGAGGATAAATCAGCATCTAATACGACAATGTCCGGATTTTCTCCACCTAATTCTTTTAAAACTTCACCATAAGCGTCACGCGTAGCTTTACCCATTATTCTGCCTCCAGAACTTTAATAAATCTTTCACATTCCTCTCCTGACGGTGCTTTGCCATGCCAGCCAACCTGATTTTCAATTTCAGGGATTCCCTTGCCCTTGACAGTCTTCATGATTATCATTGTCGGCTTGCCCTTTGTGGCTTTTGCTTTTTCAATAGCATCATGAAGTTCAGCCATATCATGTCCATTGACTGATAAAACATTCCATCCAAAAGCTTTGAATTTATCAGCAATAGGCAGCGGAGACATGACCTTTGTAATAGGTCCGTCAATCTGCAGGCCGTTGTTATCAACGAATGCAGTCAGATTATCCAGTTTGTAATTTCCTGCATACATTGCAGCTTCCCAGACCTGGCCTTCTTCTAATTCTCCATCGCCGAGAACTGCATAAACTCTCCAGGATGCTTTATCTATTTTTGCACAGAGAGCCATGCCGCATGCAGCACTGATTCCCTGGCCTAAAGAACCTGTTGTCATATCCACACCCGGGATATGTTTCATGTCCGGATGCCCCTGAAGGATATGACCAGCCTGTCTTAAATGAGACAATTCTTCCTTCGGGAAATATCCTTTATCAGCCAGGACAGCGTACAGAGCTGGAGCTGCATGACCCTTGGAGAGGACAAATCTGTCTCTTTCCTTATCCTGAGGCTGGGCTGGATTCACTTTCATTTCTTTAAAGAATAATAAAGTCAGCAGATCGATGACAGATAAGGAGCCTCCTGTATGTCCCGAATTTGCTTTAGTTATCATTTTTATAATATCAATACGCAAATTTTTAGCCTTGTTCTTCAGGCCCTGAATTTCACTTTCACTCAGATGACTCATCTGGTTTCCTCCTTTGTTTCAACAAAGCGTCTCAGAATATTAGCATTTTCACCTGCATAATGTTGAAGATCTTGAACAGAATCCCATACCTTAGGAGGCATTCCGTGTTCAAGGATGTGACATGTCTTATTATACAACTTCTCTGCATCCAGATGTTGCACAGAAGCACCCGGTTCAAGACCAATCAAACTCAAAAAGTTATCTATTTTAGGGTCATAGGAAATCCCTATAAAAGGAACCCTCATCAGTGCAGAAAAGATCAAGGCATGCAGTCTCATTCCAACAATCAGATTACAATTGCCGATAATAGAAATTAATTCGTCCAGAGTATATCCGCCCTGCAGACGGAAAATATTTTCCTTAGCAAGATTTCCTGCTATTTCTTCGGAAGCCACTCTGTCATCAGGTGACTGCATCGGTATAAAGACAACAGCATAATCTTTCAACGAAGCAATCTTATTAATGTAGGAAATCAAATCATTTGTCCAGGAATACTTTTTCTCCCAGCGTCTGATGGCAACGCCAATGATTTTCTTATCGGCGGGAATCCCTTCTGCATCAAGAATTGCTCTTCCAGGTTCCAGCTTCGGGGGATGCAGTGAAAGGACGGCATCTGCCGTTGTATATATCCTGCGTTTGACACCCAGTCTTTCAAGAAAACCTTTTGATTCCTTATCCCTGACCGTTATAACATCCACATGGTTAAGGACATGTTTCAGTACAATTCTGATTACACGGTATCTGACCGGTCCTATCCCCTGTGAATAAAGGAAGACCCGTTTCCTGAATAAAACGCCCAGCGTAATGATAGATAAATAATAAATCATGATTTTCCAGCTGGTCACATCCTGCAGGAGGCTTCCGCCTCCGCTTATGATGAGATCAGAACGGAATATACTTTTTATGATAGGAAGCATGCCGAAGCGCGGAATTGCCTTAACATCAAAAATCCAGGATGTCTTGGCTGGAGAACCAGAAATAACAGTAATCTCCGGAGTATCAAAAGTACTTCTAAGTGACTGTATTATGGCTGACAGCATGGCTTCGTCACCGGCGTTATTAAAACCATAATAGCCAGAGATTACGATTTTATAATTTGCCATATCGTTCTCCAAAAAACTTAGTAATTCGTGCCAGAATCATTACACCCAAAAGTGCTGCAACCATGGACAGCGTACCAGCGGCCAGACCATCCAGTCCCCTGATAAAGCTCAGGATAAAGGGGCTGCGCATATGCGCGAAGGTTTCGACCATGGATCCCTGCCCTATCGTTACCGCAAGAATTAAGAGATAATGCAGGATCTGCGGCCATTTCCTATATAATGCAGCCAAAGACAGCAGGATGGCGGGGTGTCCGAACAAGAACTCTTTTTCTCTTGGACGGGCATACATGGTATCTTCCAGGAAACGTCTTAAGGCAATTTCAAAAGCAGGTATAGGAGCCCCGTTATTACCGCTGCGGCCTATAAAGACATACCCGACAATTGCAAGAATCCCAAGCCCGGCCAATAATCCCAGCTTTATCTGTACAGAGCAGAATTTCTTGACAAACTGAACGAAATCTCTGTCTGATGCAACTACATGTCCGAAGAAAGGGAATTTTTGAATATAGATAATGGATACCAGGATAATCGGGAGCAAAAAGGTTACTTTTACACCTCTGAAAATCTGCATCTCCAGCAAGAATCTGATGTCCCCGAGAAGGCCGCTGATAAACAGGGCGCCGATAAGGGAAAGAATTCCTGCAATCCACAGAATAGCGCAGGACGGAATGCGTCAGCCAGAATAAGCCCTGTGTAAGTAGGAGCACAGCGATTTCAATCACATATCCGAATTTAAATGCGGCAGGGAATATCAGAACAAATGCAAGTACGCATAATGATGCAGCACCTGCCATAGCAATAGCGCGTACTATGGAATTAGGGAAATATGGTTCCATGATGGAAGCCTTCCCTACCGAGAAACCATGTTCTTCAAGCCTCTGCTTGACATCAGAAATATATCCTGCATTCGTCTCAGACAAGGTCTTGCCATCAGCAGCAAACTTGTAAGACGGGAAAAGATTCATCCTTATATTTCGTTCAATATCAGAAATATAGAATCTGGATGCAGCTTCATCCGGACTGATTTTAATCAGTTCATCTTTTGACATGGCATACAGACGGACGACATCATAGTCCATATATCTTGCAAGATCCAAAATACCATCCTGGCGTTCAAAGCCGAGCTGATTCTGAGCCTCTATAAGAACAACGGGGATTTTAAGTTTCTGGAGCCCGCCGGCAAGATATTTAAGCTGGCTTTTATATCCCAACGCTTCCTTTCCCTGGAATATAACAGCACTCACTTTATCCGAAGACGATACAGCATCCAAGAACAGCTGAACATCATCTTGTGTTACATGCGGGATATTGGATGGTCTTACTACTACATAGAATCCTTTTGCAGCCGCATTTTTGATGGATTGCTTGAATATGCCAAGAGGCATCGTCATAAATTTATCATATGCTCCGTTCACTTCAAGTGTATCGGTGCCTGCAATTTGATGTTCTTCTAAGTCTTCAGGACGAAGAAGTGCATTCAGGTGCTCTTTTACTTCGCCGAAATATTCGGCGCTGTTATCTTCTGAACCCTGCTGAATGTAAATCTTATCTTTATCGATCCTGCCTGCTTCAGAAGGATTTCTAAAAGCAAAATCAGAACCACGGTAAACCTTCAAATAGTTATGATTAACCAATTTTTCCGGAGTTTCATCATACACTGCCAGAGAGGTTATCCCACTTTGCTTATAAAGCGAAAAAAGCTCATCTGGTGTTTTTTTCTCCACAGATGCGCTGTCGATAATATTATTGTAATCATAAACCATTTCTACGGTTCTTGCAGCAGTTTCTACATGATTACGCTGCAGGGAGATCATCCCTGCAGCAATTGCACCAATGCATATTAAAACTGTTAAAACCTTAACAAAACCACTATGCATAGCTTTCATTATTTCCACCTTTTACTGTGCCTTGGAGTTGAACTTGTTCATCTTCAGGTAACCTTCGATAAATGGATTCAGATCTCCGTCCATGACACCCTGGATATTGCCTGTTTCTACACCAGTCCTGTTATCTTTTACCAGTGTGTACGGCTGGAAAACATAGGAACGAATCTGGCTGCCCCATTCAATCGACTGCTGCTCGCCTTCAATTTCCTTTGTCATGTTTTCACGTTTTTTCAATTCTAGTTCATAAAGCTTTGCGCGAAGGAGTCTTAAGCACTGCTCTTTATTCTGGAACTGTGAACGTTCGTTTTGGCAGGCTGCCACAATCCCGGTAGGGATATGTGTCATACGGACAGCTGAACTTGTTTTATTAATGTGCTGTCCGCCTGCACCGCTTGAACGATAGTAATCGACCCTGACATCAGCCATATTCAGGTCCACCTGGACATCATCGCTGATTTCCGGCATTACATCAACAGCAGAGAATGAAGTATGGCGGCGTTTGGCAGCGTCAAACGGAGATATTCTGACAAGTCTATGAACGCCTTTTTCGGATTTCAGGAAACCGTAAGCATACTCTCCCTTGACCATGTATTCCGCACTCTTTATACCAGCTTCATCGCCTGGGAGCATATTGAGTTCTTCTATCGTAAAGCCTTCTGATTCAGCCCATTTGATATACATTCTTATGAGCATCTCTGTCCAGTCCTGAGCTTCCGTACCGCCGGCACCGGCATGGAACGTGATAATGGCATTATTCTTGTCATACTGGCCGCTCAGAAGAAGTTCTATTTCCTTTTTATCAAGGATTGCCTTGACCTCGGCTAATTCTTCTGCAATTTCAGGCTCCATTTCCTGGTCATCTTCTTCGATTGCCAGGTCAAGGATATCCTTCAAGCTTTCTGCACGCTGAAACAGATTTGTATATGTTTCATAAGCATCCTTTGCTTCTGTCGCCTTCTGGGAAATTTCTCTGGCCTTGTCAGCATCATTCCAGAATGTCGGATCGCTCATCTGGACGTCATAACTCTTGATTCGTTCTTTCAGTCTGGGTAAGTCAAAGTGAATCCCTTATTTCTCTCTCATGACTCAGTAAATCAGTTAGTGTTTTCTTTAAATCTTCTAACATCTGATATATCATCTCTCTCTCTTTATTCAATGCTTGGTATTCTTTATATGTGAAGTGACTTAATTCTTGCTGGCATTTTCATTGTCTGTATAGGATGAATCTTCATTGACATAATGAGGTGTTGCATCTTTCAAATGGTCATCCTGTTCTACAGCTTCAGCCGGAGGCTCTTCAGCAAATCTGATCTGAATGTGATACAGATAGAGAATGATTGTCTCCATCATAGCCTGCTGCATTTCCTCAAAGATATCATAAGCTTCAACTTTGTATTCTACGATCGGATTTCTTTGACCATAGGAACGCAGGCCGATGCCTTCCTTGAGCATGTCCATATCATCGAGATGTTCCATCCATTTGGAATCGACAACTTTAAGCATGACAGCCTTTTCGAGTTCTCTCATCATAGGAGATCCAATGGATTTTTCTCTGGAGTCATATGTTTCATGAGCGCATGTTTTCAGTTTGTCTTCTACTTCTTCACGGCTCATTTCTTCAAGCTGTTCTACCGTAAGTTCACCCGGTGAGAGGAAGTACTTTTCACTATACTTCAGAAGGCCGGCAAAATCCCATTCTTCCGGATATAATTTGGGATCAGCGTAAATTTCCATTCCTTTTTCAATGATTGTGTCGACCATGTTCAGGATCTGGTCCTTCATGTTTTCGCCCTCAAGGATTCTTCTTCTCTGTTCATAGACGACCTTACGCTGCTGGTTCATGACATCGTCGTATTCGAGAACGTACTTACGTATATCAAAGTTACGAGCTTCTACACGTTTCTGGGCCTTCTGGATAGCATTTGAAACCATCTTGCTGTTGATCGGTTCATCATCATCAAGGCCCATCTTTTCCATGAATTTCTTTATATTATCGCCACCGAAGATTCTTAGAAGATCATCTTCCAGCGAAAGGAAGAACTGGCTTGAACCCGGATCGCCCTGTCTGCCGGCACGTCCGCGAAGCTGATTATCAATTCTTCGGCTTTCATGACGTTCAGTACCAATAATCGCAAGTCCGCCAAGTTCAGCAACACCTTCGCCAAGCTGGATATCCGTACCACGGCCTGCCATATTCGTTGCGATGGTAACCTGCCCCTTCTGGCCTGCCTGAGCGACAATCATTGCTTCACGTTCATGATATTTAGCATTCAGTACACTGTGGACAATGCCTGCCTGGGTCAAAAGATGTGAGAGTTCTTCGGACTGTTCGATCGACGTTGTACCAATAAGCATTGGCTGCCCGGTCTGATGTCTGCGCTGAACTTCCTTGACAACCGCTCTGTACTTCCCTGCTTTTGTCTTGAAGACAACATCGGGGAGATCCTTACGCAGTATCGGTTTATTGGTTGGAACCTGAAGTACAGGAAGTCCGTAAATCTTGATAAATTCCTGTTCTTCCGTTTTTGCAGTACCGGTCATACCGGCGAGCTTAGCATACATTCTGAAGTAGTTCTGGAAGGTGATTGTTGCCAGAGTCTGGCTTTCACGCTGTACTTCCAGTCCCTCTTTTGCTTCAATAGCCTGATGGAGGCCATCAGAGTAACGACGGCCATACATCAGTCGGCCGGTAAATTCATCAACAATAACTACTTCGCCATCCTTGACGACATAGTCACGGTCTCTTTCCATCATGGCCTGCGCACGCAGGGCCTGAACGAAGAGATGGTTTAATTCCAGATTTTCTGCGTCATAAAGATTATCTACATGAAG
>OLWG01000602.1_pt1 | contig 11847 bp, 8 predicted proteins | sample 1673721 | NCBI WGS metagenome assembly OLWG01 (sample SAMEA103958125, study PRJEB25191) | human gut metagenome | reverse complement strand
TTCTCCGGCTTCCATATCACCTTTCAAAACGTCATCCACCCGCAGTGAAATATTGGTTGCAATCTCAATTCCCCCGGCAAAACAGCTATAATCCTCTACCGTTCCCAGAACAATGAGATCGCTTCCCTCTTTCTGCTCATAAAAGCTATTATAAAACCGATCCCACTCCTTCAACCCTCCGTACTGCATATTTACCTTTGCCGGATCCAGATTTTCAAACCGCATTTTCTCCTCTGTTTCCGCCGTTTCTGCATTACCGCAGCCCACCAGCAGAATACACAATACTGTCAAACAAACCTTTTTCATCCTTTCACCCCCCATCCACCGTCTTTGTTATACTCCCATTATACTTCTTCCGCTTTCATTTTCCCATAAAAAAGCGGAAGACTTACTGATTTTTTCACTCTCAGTAAATCCTCCGTTTTCAATTTTAACCAGATTTTAATGACTCTTTATTCCGCTGATTCTGACGTGCTGTCTGAAGAACTGTCATCTTCCGTCTTTGCCGCAAGCAGTTTCCCGTAATTTTCCACCATGGTCTTCACGTTATTTTTATTCACAAGAGACGGAACTCCGTCCTCATCTACCGTGTAATAGAAGCTCGAATCATACGGGCTGTAAGCAAATGTCAGGTCGCCGTCTGTCATATGGAAGACTGCGGTAAACTCGGCATCCTTGGCCTGCACGAGGCTTTCATCTTTCGTCTGCGCCTTCAGGCCAATGAGCGAAGAATAGAACGTGGTAAACGTTGATTTATCAATCGTTTCATCGCCGCAGGTGTAACTGATTTCCTGTGTTGTGGAATCGCTGTCGTCATCCTTTTTCTCTTTCACATGGCGTACATACGTCTTCGTCTCGCCGTTATACGTAATATCAAGGCTCGTCAGATCCGATACATTTTCCATGCCGATATACATGTTCCAGAAATCAGATGCCTTCTTTCCGGTGAAGGTTTCAACATTCGAAGCCGTCATCAGATGAACCTCATTCGAGCCGTCCAGCTTCACGTAATAAGAACCGCCGTCCTCATTTGCATTGCCGACATACAGTACCAGATCTTTCTCCACCGTAACGGTTGTCGTTTCGGAAGAAGAGCTCGTTGCAGTGCTGTCGCTTGATGCAGAATCTGTTGTGGAATCCGAAGAAGTATCTGCCGTTGTTGTATCGTCAGCCTCAACCTCCTGCTCTTCTGTGTAATGCACGCGGATCGTCGTCTTTGGCTGATCCAGTCCGTACTGGGAAAGATCCGATGCGTTGTACGTAACAAGATCTCCAAAGCTAAGAGATGCCACTGCACTTGTCATGGTGCCGATCGAATCCGCATCACCGCCATGTGCCGCTCCATCTGCGTCCACAACCTGCCATTCATCCGTCTGGAGTGCCGAATCAGCAGCGCTTACTTCTTTTGTCAGCGTATATCCGTTCTCACCCTCCACCTGCAGCTTTGTAATGTTTTCCGCCGTCACAGATGGCATGGATTCCGTTGTCGCCCACTCCATCATATCGGACGGGAACATCGTTCCAAGCGATGTGCTTACCAGATAAACCTTACTCGTATCATCGTTCAGATAAATATAGTATCTGCTCGAGCTGTTCTTATCTCCGACATGAATCATCGTTTTCTCGTCTCCCGCAGTCACTACAACCTCCTGAGACGGCGTCTCGAGCCCAAAATCGGCCATAGAATCGATTTCATCGCCTTCAATGACTCTTTCTGCTGTCATGCTGCTAAGAGAGCTTAAAACGTTCGTTATCTTGCCCTCATCCAGTGGGAATCCATCCTCCTGATCGTATGTCCAGATATCGGTATCATCGTCTCCTGCTGTTTTCGTAAAGGACACCGTCTCTCCGTTGATCTGGAACGAAAGCGCTGTTACATCATCTTTTGAAAAATCAACCACTTTTTCGGCGTCTGCACCAGAATCCGAACTGCCGCTGTCCGCATCGGCGGTGCTGTTTTTCTTCGTCAGCACCACCAGTACGGCAAGAAGCAGTACCAAAAGGATCAGGCAGGCCGCCATCTTTCCTTTTTTCTTCATCACTGTTTTCTCCTCTTCATCCAGATCATCACGCCAATCACAACAAGTACCAGCGGAATTCCCGCAATGGTAATAATAGACCAGGTGTTAACTGCTCCCTGTGTAAATACCAGGTTTGTATAGCTTGTGCTCTTGCTTGGAATAACAACGGTCTGCTCCACATCACACATGGAGGTCAGTGCAGTCGCTGCCAGCTTCGAGTTCGCACCGCTGATTGCCTGGTCAATCTGGCTGCTCAGCATCGATGCACTCGAGAAATAAATGATCTGTGTCTCTTTATCATCTACAGTCTCTGTGATGGAAACACCAAGGTCAAATGCGCCCGTCTCACTGTCCGCACTCTTCGACCAGGTGCTGTTCTCCGGGTCATTTTCAATATAAGCGTCCTCGGTGGTCGTCAGAAGGCTCTTGATCGTAATGGTATCACGATAAGAATCGAGCTTCTGAATTGCCTGTGCAACCGGCATCAGAATGTAATTACTCTTTACTTCGGTTGTAATGTCATCACTCTGAATGTTCGGCAGCAGATAATACGGCATCTGCGGATAATAATGCTGGGAATCGGTCTCCACAACAATTCCGCTGGAGCGTTTCACGCCGTAATTTTCCAGAATGGAATCCAGATTTGGCATATCCGTTCCGGTATAGCTGGTGAACATCAGAAGTTTTCCGCCGTTTTCCAGGTAGGTAATGACTTTATTTGCCTCATCCTCTGAAAAATCGGTGGTCGGGGACATGATTACAAGCTCCTCGGCATCCTCCGGGATATCGTCTGTCATCAGGGCAAGATCACTAATTTCCACATTGTTTTTGTTAATGGCATCACTGAAGTTTGTAGAGAGATCACTCTCGGAAGCCTCGCCGTGGCCGGTTACCCAGTAAACCTTCGGGTTGTTTTCACTCGTCACATACGTGATGGCGCTGGTAATCTGACCCTCGCCGTCAAAGCCGGTTGTCTGTGTCTGATAGGTCTGATAGTTTGTGGAAGTCTCCCACATATCACTGTTGCTGACCACCTTGCTCTTATCGCCGCATACGACAATTACACTGTTTGCAGCTACCGTCTGATCGGTATACTGACTCGTAAATTTCGGATACAGATCCGGGTCTTTTGTCTCTACTTTGATATGGTCAGAAAGCTCATCGTAGTGCTCCAGCAGCTTCTCGATGGTGTCATCCTCACTGCCCTTCTGCACAATATAATACAGGGTAACGTCTTGATCGAGATCCTTTAATGCCGTTTTCGTCTCATCTGTAATGGAATACATTTTCTGCGTACTCAGGTCAATCTGTGTTTTACTGGTCGGAATCTGCGCCACAATCAGGTTAATAACCACAATCACAGCCAGAACAATCACCGTCATAATTGAAGAATAAGAGCCCTGTTTCAGGTGCTTTTTCTGCTCCTCGCCGGTAAACACTTCCTTCAGATGTTCTTTGGAGAACGTCTTTTTCAGCTTTTCTTTGATATTGAAATTCATTTTATGCTGTTTCTTTTCTTTCTTTTCGCTGCTCATCGTCTCCACCTCCTAATTCCAGCGTTTCTTCTGCAGGGACTGCATTGCAAGGAAAGTGCAGATTGCAATGACGGACAGGTAGTAAACAACACCGCCAATGTCCAGAATACCGTTCACAAAGTTATCCATATGGCCTGCCATGTTGAATACACCGAGCAGATCCTGGATTTTGCCCTCGAGAAGGGTGGATTTTGTGAAGTAAACTGCCGTCAGCGCACCCTCGCCGATCACGGCAATCACACCGGTAATGATCGGGTTTTTAATCATACTGCCGATCCAGAGGCATACCAGCGCGATGATGATAAAGAAAGCAAAGAAAGAGCTTCCGGCTCCTTCCGGGAAGAAGTTTGCGATACCGCTCTCCACGTAGCACAGGAACAGGATCACAAAGCCGACAACGGCTGCGATGACCTGACTCTCGGTGATGGAGGAAACAAACACGCCGACCGAAATATAGGCTGCTCCCAGCAGGAAATAGCCAAGAATCGAGGTGTAGGATACGGCGTAGGAAACGGTTCCGTGGGTTCCAAGAAGCAGCGGATACAGGCACATGATCAGCACCGGAATTACGTAAATGGTAAGAAGCGCCAGATATTTTCCAAGGATAATATCGGAAATTTTTACCGGTGCGGTAAGGAGCAGCTGATCCGTCTTATTTTTCTGCTCCTCCGACAGGACACGCATTGTCAGAACTGGTACTGCGATCAGCAGAATAAATGCGGAATTCTGCAGCGCGTATCCGATCTCCGGGTAACCCTGCTGCAGGTTGATGGCCGTAAAATACAGGCCGAACAGCGCCAGAGTAAACGCCATAAACAGATATCCGATCATGCTTGTCAGATAGCTTTTTAACTCTTTTTTATAAATCGCCGTCATTGTGCGTCTCCCTCCTCCTGTTTTGTTTCAGCGGCTGATTCCGCTGCATCTGTGCTTTTTTCTTCAGACGTTTCCCCGACAGCCGTTTTGTCTGCTTCTGGTTCACATTCTTTTTCACATTCTTTTTGTTTCAGCTGTTCTTTCTCTGCTTTTTTCAGCTTTCTTGCAGCCTTTCCGGAATCATCGGTCAGCTCCAGGAAGACGTCTTCCAGAGACATCGAGGAGGAAGTCAGCTCGAGGATCGGGCAGTTGGCCTTTGCCAGTGCATAGAACAGCTCCTCGCGGATATCCTTATCCTTTTCCGTGGTAATTTTTACCTTAATCTGCTCCTCATTCGGCGTATTTTCATATTGGATCTCTTTTGCATCGAGCGCATTAAGCGCCGGAACCAGCTGCTTTCTCGTTCCGTGAACGGTACATGTAACCGTGTTTGATCCAAGCATCAGTTTACTTAAGTTTTCCGGGGTATCACTCGCAACGAGCTGTCCCTTTGCGATAATCATGACGTAATCGCAGACGGCGCTGACCTCGGAAAGGATATGGGAACTTAAGATAACGGTATGTTTTTTGCCCAGTGATTTAATCAGATCGCGGATCTCAATGATCTGTTTTGGATCAAGTCCGACACTTGGTTCATCAAGAATAATAATCTCCGGAAATCCAAGCACTGCCTGTGCCAGTCCGACTCTCTGACGGTATCCTTTCGACAGGTTCTTGATCAGACGGTTCTGCATATCGGTGATCTTCACCAGATTCATGACCTCAAGAATCTGTTTCTTTCTCTGATCCTTTGGAATTTTCTTTAATTCCGCCACGAATTTCAGATATTCCAGAACGGTCATGTCCGTGTAGACCGGCGGCAGCTCCGGCAGATAGCCGATGCATTTTTTTGCCTCCTCCGGCTCCTCCAGGATGTTGTGGCCGTTGATCAGCACTTCGCCCTCCGTAGATGCCAGATAGCCGGTGATGATGTTCATGGTCGTTGATTTTCCGGCTCCATTCGGGCCAAGAAATCCATAGATCTGGCCTTCTTCTACGGTAAAACTCAGGTTATTGACAGCTACGTGGTCACCATAGCGTTTCACCAGGTTTTTAACCTCTATCAATGTTCCTTCCTCCTTGTTTCTTAAAGCAGTCCCAGCCCGCCCTTGGGGGTGAAAGAGCCGGAGATGCTCTCATTTTCTAAAGACACTTTATCTTATTCTGAAAATGTGATAATTTGCTGGAAAATTTGTGAAAAAACAGTGAAGCCATGGAGCAGTTTGTTTGTTTTTCGACGAAAAATCAATTTCTTTTACCATAAGAATCATGTATACTATAACGTATCCGCGGACGGACGCTTTTCCATTTTTGTTCCGCCGCAAAATATTACGCCGGACTTTTTCCCGTCCGGGACTGGAGATTTTAGGAGACTCTATGAATAAAAAAGACTACTACTGGGCCAAGTATATGCTGATTTTCGGCTTTTTCTGCATCTGCTTCGGCACTTCCATTTTTCTGAAAACCGAACACGCCCCCGACGAAGCGATGCGGATGCTGATTCCGGAATACATCGTCTCACACCACGCATTGCCGAACGGCATGGAGGAAGCGGTGCGCCACCCGCTGTGGGGCTTTTCCTATGCGCTGTATCCGTATCTGACCGCACTCATCAGCGCGGTATTTATGGGCATTGCAGCGCTGTTCAACGGAAGTGCAGCGGTTCTCTTAACTGCCGCCCGCCTCACCAGCGTCCTTTCCGGCACCGGCACACTGATCGTTGTCTTTCTGATCGGAGAAGAGCTCTTTGAACGCCGCGAATCGGCACTGCTCGGCGGTATTTTCGTCGGTTTTCTGCCGCAGTTTGTGTTCCTCTCCTGCTATGTGAACAACGACTCGTTCGCCGTTTTCACGGTCGCACTGATCATCTATTTCTGGATTCGCGGCATGAAAAGCGCATTCTGCAAAAAAGACTGTATCGGCCTGGGAGCAGGCTGCGGACTCTGCGCGCTGTCGTACTATAACGCCTACGCGTACCTGCTGTGCAGCATTCTGCTGTTCTTCGCGCTGATGATTCATTTCCAGAAACCGGCAAAAGAAATTTTTGTCAAAGCGCTGGCTGTTTTCGCTATCGCCTTCCTGATCGGCGGCTGGTTCTTCATCCGCAATGCCGTCATCCACGACGGCGATCTGCTCGGCATGCGCACCTCGAATGAATCCGCAGCGCTGTACGCAGCCGATGAATACAAACCAGAGAATCGTCAGACCCCGGCATCCGAAGGCTGGAGCTTCCAGCAGACGTATTTACAGACCCCGGAGGGCCGCACCTCCAACTGGCTGTTCTCGACCGTCAGCAGCTTCATCGGCTCGTTCTCCTACATGACCGTCCATCTCCCGATGGTGCTTTATCTGCTGTACGGCGCCCTGATGGCATTCGGATTCCTAGTGTTTTTGTTCCTCGGCATGGTTCCGCACTGGTTCCGCAAAAAGCCGCAGCTTCTCCTCTTTGTGATGCTGTTTCTCGCCTGCCTAATCACGCTGTTCATGGACATGTACAACACGTATTTCAGCGATTACCAGTCTCAGGGCCGCTACCTGATGCCGGCGCTCGTCCCTCTGATGATCTGGATCGACGACGGCTACTCTTCTCTCACCGCGAAACTTCCCGCCGAGTGGAAGCGCGCCTCCTGCCATCTGACACTCCTGCCTGGAACGATCTGGCTGGTACTGTTCCTCATCAGCTACATCGGATTTCTGATTCCGGGCTGCTGTGTATAAAAAATTTGTAACGCAGTAATTCACGTTCTGCCGTGCTGAATTTTTGGCATTATTTTCCGGAATTTCTATAAAAAACAGGTGCTGTCTCTTTTTCTCAGATAGCACCTGTTTCTTCGTTACAAGCTTTTCGTTTTTAGATATGTTTCATCCGGGCTTCCCTTTCACTTTCTTTGTTTCCTTTTAATTGCCAAACCAGCTATAATACCAACTGCCAGAATCCCAATTCCTAAAATAATTACCAACATCTTATTTTGATGTTTCACCGGCTGATTTGCAACATCAAGGACAATATTGGTTCCTCCTTGTGCATCGTCAGTTTCGATATAAGACGAATCAGCAACTGCGGCAACAACCGCAGCATAACTATATGCATGGAATTCTTCTTCACCATCAAGTCTATCTTCCGCTATTTCCGAACTGTCTGTAAGACACGCTGCAGCATCTTCACGTCCCGGTATCAGATACTCCATTTGCGTTTCCGTGAATGTAATCCAGACCGGAAAACGAATCGGATCTACTCCTCCAACAAGTCGAAACTTATAATTGTCCCATACAATATCTGGGTTTGCAGCAAGTGAAATATTTAATTGTTCTATATAGGTCGGCGTATCGTCTAATTCATATCCTCTGGCTCCACTTATGTGCCATTGATCAATCGGTTGTCCATCTTCCCCATTTGCCCTTACCGCACATGCTTCATACAAATGTCCATATGCTCTAATCGGGATAATCCAAATATAATCGCTTTGTTCTAACGCGCTTTCTACTTCGGACACAGAAAGAAGTTCTGAGGTCAAAAGTGGCGTATCAATATACTCTTTTAATGCATTATCAAAATCAATATCCGATACACGGATTCCCTCCTCAAACGGATCCTCAACAGGTCCTCCATTTGTAACAGACACAATTTCATCAGCCAGCTCAACTATTTTTTCATAATCTTCAGATTCCGATAGTATTTCAAGTTTAGATGCCGATACAGTAGATGCTGATATCATAATTCCAATGAAGCAAACAAATATTTTTAATATTTTCCTCATGCCATTCCCCCCTATCATATTTTCTTTTACGTTTCACAATTGATCTATTTATCTCATCATACACTGATATAATTTTTTTAACAATTATCATATTTTCACAAAATATTCAGCGCAAAATACTGCAAATAGGAGAATTGTTTTTTTGCTCAAAAGTGTAATTTTCCAGACATTTAATCGTATATATACATAAAAAATCAGAAGAGGTTATTATGCCAACTTACTCGGCATAACAATCTCTTCTGATTTCACCTTTTACACTTTTGTTTCTTTTTTAGCTTTCTCAAAAAATCTATTCTTTACTGAATCGGCTCCTTCGCCGGTGTTCCCGCTTTTCTCGGATACTTCTTCGGCGTTGCCTTCCCCTTCTTGATGCAGACAAACGATCGCTCATCCTCGGTTCCCGTAAGCTGGAAATAGACCGGCTCTTTTGCTTCGCCGCCGAGCACATGAATCGCTTTTTGAGCTGCGGCAAGCTCCTCATTCAATTTGCCCGATTTATACGAAACAAACCGTCCGCCCACCTTCACATACGGCAGACAGTACTCCGAAAGCGAGCTTAAATTCGCCACCGCGCGTGATACCACGAGATCAAACTGCTCCCGGTAATCCTTCTGGCGTGCGAAATCCTCGGCTCTTCCGTGAACCGCCGTGATTTTCGAAAGGCCAAGCTGTCCGATCACCTCATTCAGGAATTTCACTCTCTTATTCAGTGAATCCAGCAGTACAACTTCCACCTCCGGAAACGCGATTTTCAGCGGGATTCCCGGAAAACCGGCTCCCGTTCCCACATCGAGAATGCGTCCCGCCTGTGCCACATCACAGACCTTCACCAGCGACAGACTGTCGAGAAAATGCTTCGTAATCACCTGATCGAACTCCGTAATCGCCGTCAGATTCATAAACGAGTTCCACTCCACCAGCAGCTCATAATACTGCAGGAACTGCGTCTTCTGCTGTTCGGAAAGTGTGATTCCAAGCTCAAAAAGGCCGCGCTCAAATCCTTCAAGATTGTATTCTTTCATGTTGTTCTCCGTTCTTCTCTATTCTTCCAAGTGCCCGCTGCACTTTTTGTTACGATCCACGCAGCGCGAAAGCACTTGCTGTTTCGCTGCATAAGAACGTAATTCAGGCATGCATATCTGCCATTTATTTATGTCCCAGATACACCAGCAGAACCGAAATATCCGCCGGGGAAACGCCTGAAATACGGGACGCCTGGCCGATGTTGATCGGGCGGTACAGGTTCAGCTTCTGTTTCGCCTCGATGCGCAGGCTCTGGATCTCGTCGTAATTGATGTTCTCCGGGATCTTCTTCTCTTCCATCTTCTTGAACTGCTCCACCTGCTTCATCTGGCGCCTGATATAGCCGTCGTACTTGATGTTGATGTTGACCTGCTCCTGCACATCCTCCGGCAGCTTGGGTCTTTTCGGATCTACTTCCGCCAGCATCTTATAATTCAGCTCCGGTCGGCGGATCAGCTCTGCGAGCGAACTTCCGCCGGAAAGCAGCGTCGATCCATACTCTTCCAGAAGCTCATTGATGTTCGAGCTCGTTCCCACATACGTATTCTCCACGCGCTCAATCTCTTCCTGAATCCGCTGTTCTTTTACTTTCAATGCCTCATACTGCTCCTCGCTGATCAGTCCCACGCGGTATCCGTATTTGCGCAGACGCAGGTCCGCATTGTCCTGGCGGAGCAGCAGACGATATTCCGCGCGGCTCGTCATCATACGGTACGGCTCATGGTTCTCTTTCGTCACGAGGTCGTCGATCAGAACGCCGATATACGACTCCGAACGGTCGAGCACCAATTTCTCTTTTCCCTGTACGCAAAGCGCTGCGTTGATACCTGCGATCAGACCCTGTGCCGCAGCCTCTTCATATCCCGAACTACCGTTAAACTGGCCTCCGGAAAACAGATTTTTGATCGCCTTGAACTCGAGGGACGGCAGAAGCTGTCTCGGGTTGATGCAGTCGTACTCGATCGCATACGCATTCCGCACGATTTTCGCGTGTTCCAGGCCCGGCACGGTGTGATACATCGCAATCTGCACATCCTCCGGCAGTGAACTCGACATGCCGCCGACGTACATCTCGTTCGTGTATCGTCCCTCCGGCTCCAGGAACACCTGATGGCGGTTTTTATCGGCAAATTTTACAACTTTATCTTCAATGGATGGACAGTACCGCGGGCCTGTTCCCTCGATCATGCCGGAATACAGCGGCGACCGGTCGAGGTTTTCGCGGATAATTTTGTGCGTTTCTTCATTCGTATACGTCAGCCAGCAGGATTCCTGATCGATCTGTACACTCTCCGAATCGGTCGAGAACGAGAACGGCACAACCCGCTCATCGCCGAACTGCTCTTCCATTTTCGAAAAGTCAATGCTCCGCTTGTCAATACGCGCCGGTGTTCCTGTTTTAAAACGCACCATCTCCACGCCGTTCGCTTTCAGGGAATCCGTCAGATGCGTCGCCGCCTGCAGGCCGTTCGGGCCGGTATACGTGCTCACATCGCCGTAAATGCACCGTGCATTCAGATAAACGCCGGTACAGAGGACGGCAGCCTTACAGTGGTAAACCGCGCCGGAAACGGCCTTTACACCCGTCAGAACACCGTCTTCCACGATCAGCTCCGCAATCTCCATCTGGCGGATCGTCAGATGATCGGTATTTTCGAGAACCTCGCGCATCGACTGGCTGTACGCCCGCTTATCCGCCTGCGCACGCAGCGAATGCACCGCCGGTCCCTTCGATTGATTCAGCATTTTCGACTGAATAAACGTTTTGTCAATATTTTTACCCATCTCGCCGCCGAGCGCATCGATTTCTTTTACGAGGTGTCCCTTCGACGTGCCTCCGATATTCGGGTTGCACGGCATCATGGCGATGCTGTCGACACTTACCGTAAATACAACCGTTTCCAGCCCCATCCGCGCCGCCGCAAGTGCTGCCTCGCATCCCGCATGGCCTGCGCCGATGACGGCAATATCAATTGTTTCTTCTAAAACTGCCATTTTTCTTTTATCCTCTTTCTCTATCTACAGCTTTGGGTTCTGTCTTAAGCTTTTTCTGCTCTGTCAAAATCCGGCTGTCGTTCCTTGTAACTCTATTCCGGCAGATCTTCGTAATCTGCATTTGCTGCCTTTATTTACCTGTACAGAACTTGCTGAAAATCTCATTCACAAGGTCCTCTCCCACCGCTTCACCGATGATCGAACCCAGCTCCTCATACGCATTCATAAGATCAATGGAAAAGAAATCCTCCGGCATACCCATTTCGATGCTTTCTGCCGTCAGCTCCAGACTCTTTTTTGCCGCAAGGAGCGCCTGCTTGTGGCGCGCATTCGTGATGTAAACCTCATCGTTGAACGAAATTTCGCCCTGGAAAAACATCTTTTTCATCTGCTCCTCCAGCTCTTCCATTCCTATCTCTTCCCGCGCCGAAATGCTGATGACCGGAGCGCCTGTTTTCTGCTCCATCTCCTCTTTTTCGATCACCGCAGTCAGATCCGACTTATTCAGCAGCACAATCGCCTTGCGCCCTTTCAGGATTTCCATGATTTTTGCATCATTCTCATCGAGCGGCACCGACGCATCCACCACGTTGTCGATTT
>OLWG01000601.1_pt1 | contig 11847 bp, 15 predicted proteins | sample 1673721 | NCBI WGS metagenome assembly OLWG01 (sample SAMEA103958125, study PRJEB25191) | human gut metagenome | reverse complement strand
CATGGGACTCCCCTTGATATATGTTTGTTTTGTCACTCACATCTTATCACTTGGGTCCATGGACTTTTTTTATTCTTATAGGCTGTTGCACTTATTATGATAATTTATCAAAACGAAAAAAAATTTGCATGAAGCGAGAAATCATGTTAATATACCTAAGCAATCACATGGATCCTTAGCTCAGCTGGCAGAGCAACTGACTCTTAATCAGTGGGTCTGGGGTTCGAATCCCCAAGGATCCACCATTGCGAATAAGCTCGAATTTCGAGCTTTTTTCTTTACATGGGGTTGGTTCTTGTGGTATTATCTTCAAGTAAGAAATGGAAAGATAGAAGGTACCTCTTCTCACCTGATGTATTTGGATACATGGGTTTAAGCCAATTCAAGAAATTGCTTAAGTTAGAATGGGTACGTTTATCGTACCCATTTTTTTATGAAATAGAAGGTAGGTGTCGGATATCCGTAATCGTAAAGTAGCCCCAAATAATGTGAATCATGATTTATTTAATGACAAGATTCCATTCAAAGAAGTTCGTGTCATTGGTGCTGATGGTGAACAATTGGGCGTCATGTCTAAAAGAAAAGCACAAAGTATTGCAACGAGTCAAAATTTAGATTTGTTATGTGTGGCGCCAAAAGCTAAGCCGCCTGTTTGCAAGATATTGGACTATGGTCGATATCATTTTGAGCAACAGAAAAAGGAAAAAGAAGCAAAACGTAAACAACATGTTGTGGAAATTAAATCATTGCGTTTATCACCAGTCGTGGAAGAGCATGATTTTCAAACGAAGTTACGTCATGCAAGAAAATGGCTTGAAGCGGGGATGAAAGTAAAGATTGATATGCGATTCCGCGGAAGAATGATTACGCGTCAGGAAACTGGACGTAATACCATGGATAAATTCATGGAGGCGTGTTCGGATATTGCCAACGTAGAAAAGCGTCCTAAGTTGGAAGGAAATACAATGTCAGTCACTTTATCGCCTAAGAAGACGCAGAAGTAAGGAGGAGCAAATTATGCCTAAGATGAAAACTCATAGAGGACTTGCCAAACGAGTAAAGAAGACAGGTTCAGGAAAATTAAAGAGATCACATGCCTATACATCTCACCGTTTCCACGGTAAAACAAAGAAACAAAGACGTCATTTAGCAAAACCTACAACGGTACATGCTACTGACTACAAACGTATTAAAAATATGTTACAAAAGTAATTTTAAATAGAGGAGGACAATAGAATGGCTAGAGTTAAAGGTGGAACTGTTACTCGTGCTCGTAGAAAGCGCGTATTGAAACTTGCCAAAGGATATTTTGGTTCAAAGCATACATTATACAAAACAGCAAATGAACAAGTAATGCATTCTTTCAAATATGCATTTAACGATCGTCGTAAGTTAAAAGGAAACATGCGTAAGATCTGGATTGCTCGTATCAATGCAGCTGCTCGTATGAATGGTTTATCTTATTCTCGTTTAATGCATGGTTTGAAATTAGCCAATATCGAAATCAATCGTAAGATGTTAAGCGAAATGGCTATCCATGATGCAGAAAGCTTCACAAAGATTTGTGAAGAAGCAAAAGCTGCTTTAAACTAAGTAATTGACACTCACAAGTTTGTGAGTGTTTTTTTTATGAATGAGATTAGAAACGAGTAATGAAATTAGTAGTTTCTAAAAAGAATTTGACTAACTATTAAAGATATAATAAACTAACTATGTTAGAAATAGAGAACATCTATGGAGGTGGAGTATGCCATTATCACTTGCCGATATGAATACGGTATATGTAGTCAAGCGTGTTACGGGAAATGATCAAATTCGTAAGCATCTAGCTACTTTAGGATTTGTTGAAGGAGCCGAGGTACAAGTCGTACAAAGTATTGATGGAAATTTGATTGTCGAAGTAAAAAATGTTCGTGTTGCCATAGATGAATCACTTGCACGTCGAGTGATGGTCTAGGAAGGGAGATATATGACATTAAATAAAGTACCAGTAGGATCTACTGTAACAGTCAAAAAGATCACCGGAAAAGGAGCAACGAAGCGTCGCATCATGGATATGGGTATCGTTAAAGGTGTAGAAATTTATGTACGTAAAGTGGCTCCACTTGGTGATCCAATTGAGTTAACCATTCGTGGATATGAATTATCAATTCGTAAATCCGAAGCCGAATGGATCGAAGTAGAATAGGAAGGGAATAGATTATGAAGATAGCTTTAGCAGGTAACCCAAATAGTGGGAAGACAACCCTGTTTAATGATTTAACGGGAAGCAGTCAGTATGTAGGTAACTGGCCTGGTGTAACGGTTGAAAAAAAGGAAGGTAGACTTCGTGATCATGAAGATGTGACCATTCAAGATTTACCTGGTATTTATTCATTATCACCATATAGTATGGAAGAAGTTGTTGCTCGACAATATCTTGTGAATGAACGACCCGATGCATTGATCAATATTGTGGATGGAACAAATATTGAGCGTAACTTATATCTAACCACACAATTATTGGAATTGGATATTCCTATGGTTTTAGCCATTAATATGATTGATTTGGTCAAGAAAAATGGAGACGAAATTGATTTAAAAGGACTAGAAAAAGAGTTGGGATGTAAAGTGATGTCCTTATCGGCTTTACGGAGTGAAGGATCGATGGAAGTCGCTGAAGCAGCGATACAACTTGCGAAAATGCGTCCTTCCATCAAAAATCCTCATGTATTTACCGGATCGATAGAACATGCAATTGCGCATATTGAAGAATCGATTGAACCAACGGTTGGTCATGCAGGTCTTCGTTGGGCAGCCGTCAAAGTCTTCGAACGTGATGAAAGAGCGATTCAAGAAATGCACTTGGATTCTTCTGTTTTGGATCATGTAGAAGGACACATTGTTGATTGTGAAAAAGAGATGGACGATGATGCAGAAAGTATCATTACGGGTCAACGATATGATTATATTGCCAAGGTTATTCAAACTTGTGTAAAGAAAAAACGTCAAAAAGGGGAATTGAGCGTTTCCGATAAGATTGATAAGATCGTAACCAATCGTATCTTAGCTTTGCCTATCTTTGCCATCATCATGTGGTTTGTTTATTACATTTCTGTTACTACATTAGGTACATGGATGACAGACTGGACAAACGATGTTTTGTTTGGTGATATTGTACCAAATGCAGTAACTAACTTTTTAACTTCGATTGGTATAGCTGCTTGGCTACAACACTTGATTGTTGATGGTATTATCGGTGGTGTTGGAACTGTATTGGGATTCGTACCACAAATCTTATTGATCTTCTTCTTCCTAGCTATTTTGGAAGATTGTGGATATATGTCACGTATTGCCTTCGTTATGGACCGTATCTTCCGTCGTTTCGGTTTATCCGGTAAAAGTTTCATTCCTATGTTGATTGGTTCCGGATGTGGTGTTCCAGCTATCATGGCTACTCGTACGATTGAAAATGAAAAAGATCGTCGTATGACCATTATGTTGTGTACATTTATTCCTTGTTCCGCAAAGACTGAAATCATTGGTATGGTAAGTAGTGTCTTCTTCCGTGGTAATCCATACATTGCCGTTGGTATGTTGTTCTTATCTTGGGCCATCATTATTTGTTCAGGTATTGCTTTGAAGAAAACCGCACGATTTGCGGGTGATACAGCTCCATTCGTTATGGAATTGCCTGCTTATCACTGGCCACAACCAAAAACAGTTTTGTTGCGTGTCGTAGATCGTGGTAAACACTTTATTGTTAAAGCCGGAACGATTATCTTTGCGGTATCCGTTATCGTTTGGTTCTTGATGTCGTATAATTGGTCTCTACAATACTTGGATCCAGAATCAATGGATTTGTCGCGTTCCATCTTGCGTAGCATTGGCCAGTTTATTTCACCAATCTTTGCGCCTCTTGGATTTGGTAACTGGGAAGGTGGCGTATCTGTCTTGGTTGCTTTATCTGCGAAAGAATTGGCAGCAAGTACGATCGTCGTATTGGCTGGAGGCCAAGCAAAAGTAGCTGGTTTATTTACTGCTATGGGTGCTTTCAGTTACATGTTGTTGAACTTGTTCAATCCTCCATGCATCGCTGCTATGAGTACAATGATGCGTGAAATGGGATCAAAAGCCTGGGGTTGGTATTGTATTTGTTTCCAACTTGTCTTAGGATGGGTTGTTGCTTTAATTGGTTATCAATTGGGTAACTGGTTATTCTTTGGTGGACAATTTGGATTCTGGACAGGTGTAGCTCTTGTTTTATTAGCTATTTGCATTTACTTAGTTGTTCGTCCTGAACCAAAACCAAAAGAAAATACCGCTGTTGAAAACGCGTAGTTAAGGAGGAATATTAAATGTCAACGATTATTGTTGCAGCTATTCTTGGTATTCTCGTTTACTTAGCGATTCGTCATGTAAAAAACACCGGACCTGGATGTTGTGATACCCACGATTCCAGCACTTCGGGTTCTTGTCCAAATTGCAAAAAATAAAGAAAGCGTGCCTAAGCGCGCTTTTTTCATGTAAGATAGAAGTATGTTAGAAAACTACGCAAAATGTTTAATTCAAGTCGGTTTACATGTAAAACCAAACCAAGTCGTTGTGATCCAAGCCCCGGTGGAAGTCTATCCCTTTGTTCAATTACTATCTAAAGAAGCTTATTTGACAGGCGCTCGTGATGTGATCGTTCGTTATAGTGATGAGATTCTTTCACATGATCGATATTTATATGCCAAAGATATTGATAAGGTTCCTTCCTATGTAGTGGATTTTTATAATCAGACAGCCCAAGAAGAGGCATGTTACTTATTTTTGGTTGGTGATGATTCCAATTTAATGAAGGATGTGGATCCAAAAAAGATCACAAACTATCGAAAAGCCTTTCGAAAAGCGACGGCTTTTTATCGGGATCAATTGGATTTTATGCATTGTCAATGGTGTATCGCAGCAGTTGCGACCAAAGCCTGGTCAAAACAGATTTATGGCCATGAAGATACACATCGTTTATGGCAGGATATTTTTCAAGTATGTTATATCGATAACCAGGATCCTGTTGTGACATGGGAAAAACGAAAAGAACAATTTGAAAAACGAGTTTCTTGGATCAATCAATTGGATATTCATACGTTACATTATTCAAATGCGTTGGGAACGAATCTTTTGGTAGAATTGCCTGAACAGTATCAATTTAGTGGTGGTAGCAGTACCCTTGTGGATGGTACTTCTTATTTTGCTAATTTACCAACTGAAGAGATCTTTGCAGCACCATTGAAAAAGGGAATCCAAGGAAAGTTGGTTGCTTCAATGCCGTTATCCTATCAAGGCACATTGATCAAAGATTTTTGGTTTCAATTTAAAGATGGTAAAGTGATTGATTTTGATGCGAAAGAAGGAAAATCGGTTTTATCTGAAATTTTAACAACGGATGAAGGATCAACTTATATTGGTGAAATCGCTTTGGTACCATATGATTCACCGATTTCGAATCTACATCAAACGTTCTATGAAACCTTAATTGATGAAAATGCTTCTTGTCATTTTGCCCTTGGACAATCGTATCCGGAATGTATTGAAAATGGATTATCCATGACAAAGGAAGAATTAGCCCATCATGGATTGAATCAATCCAGTATTCATGTGGATTTTATGGTAGGAACAAAAGATCTACAAATTGATGCAACAACGCGGAAAGGAAAAAAAATTTCCATCTTTCAGAAGGGAAACTTTCCATGGTTTGACTAACTAGGTATTAATTAGTAAAATAATAAAGTCAAGAAGGTGACGTAGTATGGCCGAAGAATCAAAACAAAAAAATAAAAAAAGTGCCCTCGAAGAATTAAAGCGAATTCAAGAAGCGGATCATGCGGCGGGCATTCATTATAATGAACCAGAATTGAAGCATTTTGATGCCCAAAGTGTGTTTAATGTAGATGATAAAAAAACAGAGAAAAAGCCGGAACGAAAGAGTGCATTCCATCTTGGAAAACGAGCAAATCGCAACAAAACGACGCGAGTACAAGTGCATTCACAAGCTTTTGAAAATACTTCTATGGAAATTGAAGATGTGACTTTGGCACCAAGAGAAAAGCCAAGACGTCATCAAGCACCTATGAATCCAGCAGAAGAAGTCAGAGCGCGTCAGGTCCAACAGATGAAGGAATCGTTGGCACATGAAAAAGATGTAGCGGATGAAAAAGTCAAGGTTTGGAAGCCGAAAGAAAAACGGGATGAGGAATTAGAATCTACACCTGTTGATCAGGCAGAACCAGTAAAAGAAGTAGAACCAGTACCCGTTGTTGAACCAGAGGCAGCACCTGTTCAGGAAGAAGCTGAACCGGCACCGGTAGAAGAACCAGAACCAACAACACCAATCGAAGAAGCACATCCAGAAAGTGAAGAAGTTTCTGAAAAACCAGAAGAAGTGGCACAACCACAAGAAATAGAAGAAGCTTCTGAAGATGAATTGATCGAAGAATTGGCTGTGGTTGATAAAACCGAAGAGGAAGAAGAAAAACCAGTCAATGTGGATGAAAAAGAAATTGAATCGTTGATTCAGAAATCGGAAGCCACACCAGATCATGATGATATAAAATTAGTAAAAGTCGAAGAAGAAAAACCAAAGAAACCACAAAAGGAAAAATTAGAAATTTCTTTGGATGAAGTCCTTCAAGTTGTGGATGCATCCAAATCGAAAAATGTAGATATTGATACATCCAATGGAAAAGTCATGGACTTAGATGAAGATGATGATATTGATGTAGTCGATGTTGAGGATACAGATGATGCAACGAAAGACGAAGTGGAAGATGAAATGGATATTCCGGTCATGGATATGGATGAAGAAGAAAATCAACCGGAACCATCCGAAAAAACTAGCGAAGATACAGAAGAAAGAAAAATGCCGGAAGAGATTGATCCAAGTCAAGCGGCTATATCAGTGGAACCAGAAGATGAAGACATTGAAGTAGTAGATTTGGAGGATGAGGAAGTAGACGAAGAAGAAGACTTGGAGCCAGAAGCCATTCCAGAAGGAGATCTCTACGAAGAAAAGAAACGTTTCTTATTATCTGAATATGTCAAAGAAGAAGATTATTTAGAACGGCAATCGCAGCATGGATATCATTATGTTCGTCGCGATGGAAAACGATTTGTGTTCGTTAAAGGGGATCCAAAAGATTATTACTATCTTTTGAATTACTATGAAAACGAGCCATCGGCACAAATGAAATCACAATGGAAACGCGATGGTTGGAAATTATTATCGGTATCGCCATCCAAAGATAAGAAAGCGGCTGGTTGGTTTGTATTACGAAATGAAGAACAACCAGGTGAATATCGCAAGACCATTGATAATGAACAAGAAAAATATGAATTCTTCCGAAAGTATCGAAATTCGGTTCGTTCTACGTTGTTCTTTATCTTTATCTGTATGGCATGTTGCGTTGTCACAGGCGTTCTACAAGTCATGGCACAAGGTTTCTTATTTGGTATCGCCTGTTGTGTAGTTCTCTTTATCGTTGCTTTGATCGCATTTATTACCTATTCACGCATGCTTCGTGGAGCTACGAAACAAGCCAATTTGTTGAATGCTCGTTTACGTTTGCGTAAAAGAGAAGATGCCATCGATGAAGATAAACAAGAATCGGATGAACAATTAGATTCCGAATGGGAAAAAGTTGAAGAGGAGTAGAAAATTTACTCCTCTTCTTTTTTTATTTCTTCTAATGTTTTTTCTAATGCTTGACCTGCCATTAAACAAGTAGGCAAACAACGTTTCGCAGTGGTATTGTATTTTGGTTTCAATTCCACACATTGCGTAGCTCCTAAGATTTGTTTGAAATTTCTTTGATAGGCTTGAATCAAAGGACGAATGGTATCCAATTCTTCATGGGCTTTGGTGTGAATGACCATCTTGGATAGAGCAGCAATGCATCCGACCATGGCACCACATGTACTACCAATAAACATACCGCCACCAAAACCAGCCATCATTTTCATATCGGCTTCTGAAATTTGTAAATCATAGTATTCATTGGCTGCATGCAACAGGGTTTCGGCACAATTATAGTTTTGATTGACATAATATTTTTCAATAACTTCTGATAATGTCATACTAACCACCCGAAGTCCGTCAAGACTTCTTTTACATTCTCTTCAAACGTACCAAAATGAATGCCATGGGATCCTAATTTTGATGCATCCAATCGATAATCACGGAAACGATCACTGTACCGTTGGGTATTTGGCAAAATATATGTTTCAATGGCTTCTGGTGTAGCTCCTAGTTGTTGGGCGACATATACAGCTGCTTCATAGGTTGTCATTGTATTTTGTGCAGCCACATGATAGGTATCTGGTTCTAGTTGGGTAATTTGCTCAAATTGATCGGCTAAATGTTTCGCATAGGTCATGCAGCGTTTTTCGTTACAAGTAAATTTGGTTGGCGTTTGCGTCAACAAGGCATGCATGACATTTTTAATAATGGATGGACTCGCTTTGATGCCAGCACTGGACAATCCCATTTGCCAAGAATATCGCAAAATGATGGATTTGGACCATTGTGCATGAATGAGATCTTCACATTCGTTTTTATTTTGTCCATAAATGGTCACGGCTTTGGTGGGTTCTTCTTCTTTGAAAGGACCATGTTCTTCTTTGCCGTTAAAACATTGTTCCGAACTCGAAAAAATCAATAAAGCATCTTTTTCTTTACATGCATCAATGATTTTTTGCGTAGATTCGACATTGATCGTATGAGCCAATTCGGGGTGTTCATTACACCAAGCCGTTGTGGCATTCGCAGCTGTATGGAAACAAATATCAAAAGATTGGCTTTTTAAAAAGGTAGCAACAGCATCTGGGTCCGATAAATCAGCGTCTTTTCGTGTCATGCGGATCCAATTGAATTTGTCTTGATTGGTTTTGAATACCAAAGATGCCAAATAGCCATTGGCACCCGTAACTAAAATGGTTTTTTTCATTGTATCATCCTTTCTTTGGACGACTTACCAATACATGACCAGTATGTAAAGTCAGTTCTTCGGCACTATAAGGCACAAATAAACTGTCATAGGCTGGTAATGTTTGGGTGTCTTCCTTCCATGTGTATAGTATATCAGAATCCGTTACATTCGTAATGATACAGAAGGCAGGTCCACACATGATCTTTTGATTGTTTGTCACATAGATATCATCAACGATAAAAGGATCTTCACACAATCGACAAGATGTGTCGTGTACAGGAATAAAGCCAATGGTATTTTCAAAATGAGCAACGTTAAAACTATCTTCGATTTGTAGTGGGCGTTTCTTTCCTTGTGTATCTACTCGATCATAATCATAGAAACGATAGGTCGTGTCACTGTTTGTACCAATTTCTAATGCCAAAATACCACTGCCCAAAGCATGTAACGTGCCATTGGGAATGATGAAGTAATCTCCTGTATGTACAGGCCATTGTTTTAAATACGGTTTGATTTCACCAGAAAGTAATTCCTTTTTAATGATGTTCGCATCGGTTGTCGTGGTACCACCAACCAGTGTAGCTCCAGGTTTCGCATCCAGAATGTACCAGGTTTCAAATTTTCCATTGTCATGTGCATGGGTTTGCGCATAAGCATCATCGGGATGAACTTGAATACTGAGATTGTCTTTGGCATCTAAGTAGACACATTGAATAAAATCGGTCGTATTCAATCCAGGTCCTAAAAGGTCTTTGGGATTGGCTTTGATCAAATCTTTTAAATACGGTTGATTTTCTAGGTTTTGAATGGTAGATGGTACATGATCATGAATGGATACATCCCAAAAGGTGCCGATGGGAATGTCATAGCCACGCTTTTTGGCAAGCAAATCATTAGCCCAGATGGATCGGGTGGGATAGCCTTTACAAAGCAGGGGCTTCATTGTTCGGCTTCCTCAAATTCTTTTAGGATTTGTACAGCTGAAGAGGTGCCAATTCTAGATGCACCGGCTTCAATCATGGCTTTACAAGTTTCCCAGGAACGAATGCCACCGGCAGCTTTTACTTTGACAGTACTACCCTTAACAGTTTTTGCCATTAAGGCAACGTCTTCGACAGTTGCACCACCTGTACCAAATCCAGTCGATGTTTTAATGTAGTTTGGTTTTACGATCGTAGCAATTTCGGCGAGTTTTTTGATTTCAGCTTTTTCTAAATAACAGTTTTCAAAGATGACTTTGATGATAACACTATGGGCTCGACAAAGTTTGACCATATCTTCCATTTCTTCTTGAATATACGTCCAATCATGCATTTTGGCACGTCCAATATTGAGGACATAATCAATTTCATCGGCACCATCGTCGATCGCATTTTGACATTCGTCTAATTTGGATTTACGACTGGTTTGTCCAAGTGGAAAGCTAATGGCAGCACCGACATGAACATCGGTACCAGCTAGTTCTTGTTTACAGAAGGTGACCCATTCGGGATTGATGGCTACCATGGCGGTATTCATTTCTTTGGCTTCATTACATAATTTGCGAAGGTCATCTTCGGTGGCATAGGCTTTTAAAAAGGTGTGATCAAAATATTTTGCGAGTGATTGTTTTGTGAGTTTCATAATAAAAATCCTCCTAATTCCATGATATACTAAATCTGGTGATAAAAATGACAATTATCGATCAAAATGTAGAATATCGACCTTTATTGATGATCATTGGACGAAAAGTCTGCACACATGAAGTGCCATTGGATCCTGCCTATCAATATGTGGCATATCAACCTGCCTTTGAAACTGCATGGGCCCAACTGCAATTGGAATTGGGTATGTTTGATACGTTTGAAAAGGCCAAACAAACCTTTCATGAAATGGCATCACATCCTAATTTTAATGACAATTTCTTGTTTGTGTGTGACAAAGAAGGCCATTTGGTTGGCAGTGCGGGTTTATGGCCGGGTCATCATTTTGGCATGGCTCGTTTGCGTATTCATTATGTGGCGGTATCACAAGCGCATCAACATCATAAAATTGGGTCGAGCATGGTTTCTAAATTGGTCATGAAATATGATGCGACACCAGGAAAATATCCATTATATCTAGCTACGCAAACCAATAGTTATGGTGCAATCGCAATGTATTCTCATTTGGGATTTACTGCGTATTTGGGTGCTTATGAAGGGTGTACTAAGAAACAATCGGAAGCAAATTGGACATTGGCCACACAAATCTTGCGTGAAAAGAGTGCATCCTCATTCTAGTATAATGAATTTTATTGTTTGATTCAGTGAATAGAATAGGAAAGAAAAGAAAATGATCTTCTTATTTGGGAAACCAATGCATTGGGGGTGTTTTAATTTGGAAAGTATGAGGAAAAACAAATGGAAAATACGGAAGTAGAGCGGAAAGCTTTTGAAACGATCAAATTATATTTTGAGTTGCAAGATACATATTTTTTTCAAAGTTTAAGACGAATGAAACATATGACGTTACGAGATTATATGATCTTTCATTATATCTATGCAGAAAATCCGATGCATCAAGTACAACCATCAAAATTGGCTACTTATTTGGAAATTAGTCCATCCGCTGTGAGTCAATTGATTGCGAATTATGAAAAACGAAATTGGGTAAAACGGGTACATTCCGACACGGATCGTCGTAATGTATATATCAGTTTGACCGATGAAGCTCATGAACTTGTGAAGAAGCATTTTCCATTGGAAGAAGATTTGATTCGAAAAGCCATTTGCGATTGTTCGCCTGAAGATCTATCTGCCTTTGTGCGTGTTCTTTCAAGGATCAATCAACAAATACCTATTGACGAGTAAAGAGTGGATATTCCACCAATGCCATTAAGTTAAGAGATGACGAACCATCCAGATACTATTGTCTGGATGGT
>OLWG01000594.1_pt1 | contig 12043 bp, 5 predicted proteins | sample 1673721 | NCBI WGS metagenome assembly OLWG01 (sample SAMEA103958125, study PRJEB25191) | human gut metagenome | reverse complement strand
AAGCTGATTTGGAAGGTCAATACGGATAATAAACTACAGAACAATACTGTTTTGAAGTTGTATTGTGATGATGACAATAATATATGGACAGCTTTGGATGAAGGTATTGCCTATATACACAATAATTCTCTAATCTATTATTATGAACCTCCGTTTCGTAAAATAGGTATGGTATATGATGTTCTAGTAAGGGAAAATGAAGCTTATATTGCTTCTAATCAAGGACTTTATTGGCTTAAGGATGGAAAGGCTGAATTGGTTCCGGGCTTGGAAGAACAAGCGTGGTTCGTCGATGAATGGGGAAAACAGATTTTTTGCGGACACAACAAGGGTACTTTCCTTATATCGGGATTGAAGTCAAAGCAGGTGGCTGACGCAAAGGGAGGGATGTGTATGGAAAAGATTGAATTGAAGGAACAGTCTTTTTTATTGGAGGGGACTTATGCGCTTTTGAATTTATATACGGAAACTGCTTCGGGAGAGTATTATTTTACTCGGTCCTTACGTGGGTTCAGTCACATGATTCGCCATATAGAAGTGGACCATCAGGGGAATATCTGGGCGAAACACTTAAGGAATGGTTTGTATCGCTTTCGGATTGATCCGGATATGAAGCTGGTAAAGGATGTGCGGAAGTATGAGAGTTTGGGAGAAGTAGAGGGTGGAAGTTTCACGCTTTTTAAAATCAATGGTCGGGTGGTTTTTTCTAATGGAGAATACTTTTATACTTATGAAGATATGACCGACTCGATTGTTCCTTATGAAACGATGAATGAACAATTGGCGGAATTGAGGGAAATCAAGACTGTGAGTCGTGCAAGTGGAGATCGTTATTGGTTTGTAGGGGACAGAACGGTGTATTTGGTGAAATGTGCGATAAATACTTTCGATATAGAACTCCGGATTCCATATTCTTTGTTTGACGGTCTGGCAGTGGAAGAGCGTGGAAGCGTGGCTTATGACAAGAGAAATAATCATTCCTATCTTTGCCTGAACAATGCCATTGCCCGTATTGAGACGGATAGTTCTTCGTTGTATAAATCCCGAGTCAAACGTTCTTTATGGATTTCGGGAATGCGGGCTATTGATGAATTCAGTGGTGAGCGGAAAACATTGGTGGCGCAGCCGGGAGTCCGGGTGGAGTCCGAATTTAATACAGTGAGTTTTACCTTGTGTTATCCGGTTTATAGTGATTATACTTATAAGGTAAGATATAAGTTGGATGGCTATTCCGAACAATGGGTGCCCAGTGGACGCAGTTTGCAGAAAATGTATGCCCGTCTTCCTTATGGAAATTATATTTTCCAAGCTGAGATATATAATACTGATAGGGTTTTGGCATCGGTAGAGCTTCCTTTTGAGATATTATCTCCGTGGTACTTGTCTTATTGGGCTGTGGGAAGTTATATCTTGGCAGGATTGTGTCTGTTGGCTTTGTTGCAATATCTGGTCTACCGTTTCGTGAAGAAAAAGAAAGACCGTGTGATTGAACGGCAGCGCGTAGCCCATCAGGCAGAACTCGAGCGGCAAGAGAAGAAGATTGTTGAGTTGGAAAAGGAGCAGCTTGAGGCCGATTTGCGTTTTAAAAGCAAGGAGTTGTCCAGTGTGGTAATGACAAATATCGCCCATCAGGAATTTCTGAATTCCTTGAAAGAAGAGATACAGCGGCAAAAGTTGTCGGGGCAGTATGGCCGTAAGAACTTGGATAAGCTGCTCACTTTAGTTAATAGCAATATAGTGTCCGATAAAGAGAATTGGACTATGTTTCAGGCTAATTTTGACCGTATACACGAAAACTTCTTCCGTAATCTGAAACTTCAATATACAGATTTGACTTCAGGAGATTTGCGCTTTTGTGCATTGCTTCGCTTGAATATGCCGACAAAGGAGATATCGAAGTTGCTCAATATTTCCACGCGTGGGGTTGATGCTGCAAGATACCGGTTGCGCAAGAAATTCAATCTGCTTCCGGAAGAAAGTCTAACTGATTTCCTTATAAATTTTAAATAACTGTTTTACAGTAAAATATTAATGGGGGAAGTACTAATATTGTACTTCCTATTTTGTTTTTTAGTGATGGATGTACTTTTATTGTAGTGCGGGATGTGGAGGTTGTCGCATGCTTTTCTTTTATTTGCAGCAAAATAATATTTCTATAAATTAAAAGCATGAAAGACATGAAGCATTTACTTTTCAAGTTACAATCATTTTTAGCCTTGTTGATGTTTACTGCCGTTAGTGCGTATGCGCAGAAATCTCCGGTCGATATGAATCGTTTCATTGACGATTTAATGAAGAAGATGACCCTGGAAGAGAAAATAGGTCAGTTGAATCTGCCGGTTACCGGTGAGATTACGACCGGTCAGGCTAAAAGTAGTAATGTGGCCAAACGTATTCGTGCCGGTGAAGTGGGCGGGCTTTTCAATCTGAAAGGTGTGGAACGTATCCGCGATGTACAGAAGCAGGCGGTTGAAGAAAGTCGTTTGGGTATTCCTCTCTTATTCGGTATGGATGTTATTCATGGATATGAAACGGTGTTTCCCATTCCTTTGGGATTGTCGTGTACATGGGATATGAAGGCGGTTGAAGAATCGGCGCGTATTGCGGCCATTGAGTCCAGTGCCGACGGTATTTGCTGGACATTCAGTCCGATGGTGGATATTTGCCGTGATGCCCGTTGGGGGCGTGTGTCCGAGGGCAACGGTGAAGACCCGTTTCTGGGAGCAGCCATTGCGCAGGCCATGGTACGTGGTTATCAGGGAAAGGATATGAGCCGTAATGATGAGATTATGGCTTGTGTAAAGCATTTTGCCTTGTATGGTGCCGGTGAGGCAGGACGTGACTATAATACAGTAGATATGAGCCATCAGCGCATGTTCAATGAATACATGTTGCCCTATCAGGCGGCGGTTGATGCCGGTGTGGGCAGTGCGATGGCCTCTTTCAATGAGGTCGATGGCATTCCTGCCACTGGAAACAAGTGGTTGATGACGGATGTATTGCGTAAGCAGTGGGGGTTTGACGGTTTTGTAGTGACAGATTATACCGGAATTACAGAAATGACCGACCATGGCATGGGCGATACGCAGACTGTTGCCGCGTTGGCGCTGAATGCTGGTGTAGATATGGATATGGTGAGCGATGCATTTGTTGGTACGCTCAAGAAGTCATTGACAGAAGGAAAAGTGACAGAAGAAGCAATTAATGCGGCTTGTCGCCGTATTTTGGAAGCTAAGTACAAGTTGGGCTTGTTCGATAATCCTTATAAATACTGTGATGTGAAGCGTGCCAAGAAGCAAATCTTTACCAAAGAGCATCGTGCTGTTGCGCGTAAGATTGCTTCGGAGAGCTTGGTGTTGTTGAAGAACGAGGGTAATGTGCTTCCGCTGGCCAAAAAAGGCACTATTGCTGTGGTAGGTCCGTTGGCAGACAGCCGCAGTAATATGCCGGGTACTTGGAGTGTGGCTGCTGTATTGAAGAATGCAACTTCTTTGGCTGAAGGTTTGAAGGCGGTAGCAGGCGGTAAAGCCGAAATACTGACTGCGAAAGGCTGTAATTTGATGAGTGATGCCGAATATGAGAAACGTGCCACTATGTTCGGACGTTCTTTACACCGTGACAATCGTTCGGACAAGGAGTTGCTGGACGAGGCTCTTGCCGTGGCTGCCAAATCGGATGTTATTGTGGCTGCGCTCGGTGAGTCTTCGGAAATGAGTGGAGAGAGCAGTTGCCGCACGAATCTTGAAATGACCGACACCCAACGCATGCTGTTACAAGAATTATTGAAAACAGGAAAACCAGTGGTACTGGTACTGTTTACCGGTCGTCCGCTGGTACTGAACTGGGAGCAGGCAAACGTGCCGGCCATTCTGAATGTATGGTTTGCGGGCAGTGAGGCAGGTTTTGCCATCGGTGATGTATTGTTTGGTGATGTGAATCCGAGTGGGAAGCTGACTACGACTTTCCCGAAGAGCGTGGGACAGATTCCTTTGTTCTACAACCACAAGAACACGGGCCGCCCTCTTGCCGACGGTGCATGGTTCCAGAAATTCCGCAGCAACTATATAGACATAGACAATGAACCGCTTTATCCTTTTGGTTTCGGCTTGAGCTATACAACATTCTCTTATAGCGACGTGGCTTTGGACAAGACTAGCATGACGGATAAGGGCGAACTGACTGCTACCGTGACTGTGACCAATACCGGCAAGAGAGACGGTGCAGAAGTGGTTCAACTTTATATTCGTGACCTTGTGGGAAGTGTAACCCGTCCGGTGAAAGAGTTGAAAGGCTTTGAAAAGATTTTCCTGAAAGCCGGCGAATCTAAAAAAGTATCTTTCAAGATTACCCCCGAATTGCTGAAGTTCTACAACTACAATCTTGATTTTGTATGCGAGTCCGGTAACTTTGAGGTGATGATTGGCAGAAATAGCCGGGACGTAAAGAAAGCAACGTTCACGTTACTCTAACTGATTCCCGAGGCGGCAATATGCAGCATTCGAGACACTGCGTTGAGATGGCATTGTTGCTGCATATTGTCTACATCTTCACTGCAAACGTTTTGCAGTATTTGCTTGGTATATAATCTATCGTATAATGGCAATCGGTTATGGAAATCTTATGGTCGGCTTTGAGGCAGTGAAAGGTATGACGTTCTTGAATATGGGATAAAAAACTTCAGAATAGGATAAAAGCCCCCTTTGCTTTTCTATCTTCTTGCTCTATATATATGAATAGTACCTAAATATTTATTGTACTTTTATATTCCTTATAATCTGTCGTTTATGTTATACAGTAGTAGTAATGATGTACCCCTCCGGTGAACTGTGGTACTCTTGTGGTAGCTTGTTTTTTGACATATATCAACTTCTCCGGTATGTTTGCAAAAGAATTTTAAATCAATACAAAATGAAGAAAAATCTACTAATTACATGTGTGATGTTATTGTTTGCCATTACTTCGATGGCACAGAACAAAATTACGATTTCGGGTGTCGTTACGGACAAGACAGGCGAAACTGTTATCGGTGCTTCTGTTCGTGTGAAAGGGCAGGAGAGTAAAGGTAGTATTACTGATATAAATGGTAAATATCAGATTGTTGATGTGGCATCTAATGCTACCTTGATTTTTAGTTATATAGGTATGCGTGAGCAGGAGATTGCCGTAAATGGGCGTTCAACTATCAATGTGAAGATGGAAGAGGACAGCCAGCTCATTGATGAGGTGGTTGTAGTTGGTTATGGTAGTGCCAAGAAACGCGACTTGACCGGTTCTATCGTTACTGTGAAAGCGGACGAGATTGCCTCTAAGCCTTCTACCAATCCACTGGCATCCATACAGGGTAAGGTTGCCGGTGTACAGGTGGTGAATACGGGTCGTGCAGGACAAGACCCTGAAATCCGTGTTCGCGGTACGAACTCCATTAACGGTTTCAAACCCCTTTATGTGGTAGATGGACTGTTCACGGACAATATCAATTATCTGAACACTGCGGATATTGAATCTATGGAAATCTTGAAAGACCCTTCTTCTTTGGCTATTTTCGGTGTGCGTGGTGCCAATGGTGTAATCATCATTACTACTAAAAGGGCAAAAATAGGGAAGACGATGGTCAACATCAACTCTTCAGTGGGTTGGAAGGTTATTTATGACCGTGTAGGTGTGACGAATGCCGAAGAGTTTAAGATGCTGTACAACGAGCAGTTGATATCTCAAGGAAGCGACCCTTATGATTATACTCAATGGACTGGTAATACTGATTGGCAGAATGAGATATTCCAGACAGGTTTTCTGACCAATAACAATGTGAGCATTACGGGTGCAACGGATAAGAGTAAGTTTTATTTGGGTTTGGGTTACGTCATGGAAGAAGGTTCCATTAAAACGGAAAAGCTCAATAAGTTTACCGTAAACTTGAACAGTGAATATAGCGTAACCGATTTCCTGCGTTTTGGTTTCCAGCTTAATGGAGTTCGTGCCAAGTATCCTGATGCAAAGGGTGTGGATGGTGCTTTGAAGGCTGCTCCTATTGCTCCTACTCATGACCTTGAATCGGGACTGATACATACGCTGCCCGACTTCCAGCGTGCACAAGTGTGGAATCCTCTTATTGAAACAGAGCTGCGCGGTGCTCACAACAAGTCTGAAAACTATCGCGTGGCAGGTAATGTGTTCGGAGAGATAGATATTCTGAAGAACCTTACGTTCAAAGCAACTTTCTCTATGGACTATGCTTCCAGTCAGGGACGTTCATATTCTCCGCTGATTTATGTTTATAATCCCGATGTGGAGGGGGGGAAAGAACGGTTGACTGAAAGAGAAAGTGTGAACCAAAGCAAGTCTACCTCTCTTGCTGCACAGTCTGACTATGTGTTGACTTATCTCGGACAGTTTGGCAATCATGGATTGACATTGACTGCCGGTCTTACAACCAATTACAATGAGTCTTCCAGTTTGAGTGGTGGACGCAGCCAGCTTGCGGGCTACGGCATTTTGGTGGGCGACGACCCGGACAGATGGTGGCTCTCTACCATCGACGATGTATCTACGGCAACTAATGGCGGTTCTCAGAGTGACAGATTTACCATGTCTTATTTGTTCAGAGCATTGTATAACTACAAGAATCGTTATTTACTTAATGCTTCTTTCCGTAGGGACGGTTCATCTGTTTTCTATAAGACAGGTAATACTTGGGACAACTTTTACTCTTTCGGTGCCGGTTGGGTAATGACCGAAGAGAAGTTTATGCAGAACCAGAATGTAATTAACTTCTTGAAGTTGAAAGGCTCTTGGGGTGTGTTGGGTAGCCAGAATACTGGTTCCAGTTATCCGGCATATGCCACCATTGTTAGTTCGGGTTCAGCTGTGTTCGGTGACAATATCATTGCGGGTAAAGGCCCCAACAAACTGATTTCACCTACTTTGGGATGGGAACGTAATTATTCATGGGAAGTAGGTTTTGACATGCATATGTTCAATGATCGTTTGCAGCTTTCTCCGGTTTATTATAACAAAACAACAAAAGATATGTTGACTTCCATTCCGGGTATTGCAGGTACTGTTCCCGGATTACAGAATGTGGGTGAGATTCGCAATCGCGGTTTTGAACTTAGTGCTTCTTGGAACGACAAGATTGGGGAAGATTGGAGATATGGATTAGGTGCTAATTTGAGCACTATTGATAACAAGGTGCTTTCACTGGTAAACAAAGACTATAATATTATCAGTGGTCCCTCACGTGTTTCCGAAGGTTATCCGATTGGCTATTTCTATGGTTACAAGGTTGAGGGTGTATATCAGAACGAAGACGACATCCGTTTCTCTCCGATTAACTCGGTTGGCTCGGTAACACCGGGTGACTTGAAATTTGCTGATGTTGACGGTAATGGCAAAATTACTGATAATGACCGTACAATGATAGGTAATCCAACTCCTGATTTTACTTACGGTTTTAATGTTAATTTGGGATGGAAGAATCTGGACCTGACTGTTGACATGATGGGTGTTTATGGAAATGAAATTTACCGTAATTGGGGAAGCAGTAGCTATGCACAACTGAATTATCGCACAGAGCAATTGAATCGTTGGCATGGAGAGGGCACTTCCAATTGGGAGCCCTTGCTCGACCCTTCACACAAAATAAATCAGGAGGCTTCCACGTATTTCATCGAAGATGGCAGTTTCTTCAGAATCCGTAATATCGAATTGGGGTATAACTTTGACAAACGACTGTTGAATCGTATCAAGGTACAGTCACTGCGTCTTTATACCAATGTGCAGAATCCCAAGACCTGGAGCCGTAATGGAGGATATACTCCGGAAGTGGGCGGAAGTGCTATTTCGTTTGGTATTGATGGTGGAGGCTATCCTATGCCTACAGTTTATACGATTGGTTTTAATTTGACTTTCTAAAATTATATAGAGACAGACTATGAAGAAGATATTTTATTATATAGCATTTTTAGCAGTAAGCTTTGCACTAACTTCGTGTGAGGATATGTTTGATAGAAAACCGCTTGGACAACAGACAGAGGATGATTTGACTGGTGGTACTTATGAAACACAGGTTTTTAATATGTATGCCAAGTTGCGCGGTTTTCATTTGACAAGCGGCAATACTGCATTGGCAATCCACGGTATGCGTTCTGAGGACGCAGAGAAAGGAAGTACATTGTCCGATGGAGCTGCTACCGGCAAGATGTTCGATGACTTTGAATATTTGGCAAGTAATGGGATGATTAAGAGTTATTGGAATGATAACTATTCATTGATACATAAGGTAAATGATTTGCTTGATGAGATGAGCCAAAATCCGTCATTGACAGAAGGTGACCTCGTCAATAAGGGGGAAGCTTTGTTTGTACGTGCTTTCTGTTATTTCAACCTTGTACGCGCTTTTGGTGAAGTGCCTTTGATTGACTTTAAAGTTTATGATGCAGCTGAGGCAAATGTTCCAAAGTCTTCTGTGGCAAAGATATATGAATTAATAGATTCTGACCTTACGGAAGCCGAAAACAGTCTGCCCAGAACGTGGGAGCAACTTTATGTAGGTCGTCTCACTTGGGGAGCTGCTCGTTCTCTTCATGCACGCACATACATGATGCGTAATGACTGGGGGAATATGAAGGCTGCCGCTGAAGAAGTGATTAACTCCGGTTTATATAATCTGAAAACACCTTATGAAGACATATTCCGAGAAAAAGGTGAAAACTGTAGTGAATCTGTTTTTGAATTGCAATGTACGGCAACAGAATCACAACCAGGTTCTAATGACATAGGAAGCCAGTTTGCTTCCGTTCAGGGTGTACGTGGCGCAGGCGAGTGGAATCTCGGTTGGGGGCAACACACCGCTACTCAAGAATTGGCAGATGCTTTTGAAGAGGGAGATCCGAGAAAAGACGAAACTTTGCTTTATTTTATACGCAACGGCAAGGACGATCCAGAGTCCATACCTGCTAACAAGCCTTATGGTGAGAAACCTATTTCGAATGCTGATGTTATAGCTAAATACTTTAACAAGAAGGCATATACGGACCCGGCGATGCGTTTGAAATTCACAAAGGGAGGATATTGGGTAAATATTCGTCTGATACGTTATGCTGATGTGGTATTAATGGCTTCCGAAGCTGCTTGTGAATTGGGTGATTTATCTTCTGCCCGTAACTATTTGGAGATGGTGCGCGCTCGTGCTCGTGGCAATAATATCGGAATTCTACCGGAAGTGACGACCAACAACCAGAATGAACTGCGTGAGGCCATTCGTCATGAAAGACGTGTTGAGTTAGGTATGGAGTTCGACCGTTTCTACGACTTGGTTCGTTGGGGTATTGCTAAAGAGGTACTTCATGCGGTAGGCAAGACCGGTTATCAAGACAGACATGCTTTGTTGCCCATTCCGCAAGACGAAATTGACAAGTCGAATGGTGTATTGGTTCAAAATCCCAATTATTAATCTATAAATGTACTAACTACTTATGAAAAAATATATAGTATCTGTGGCTTCTTGCCTGTTTGCATTGTGTATGCAGTCTTGTTTTCAGGATATGGATCATCCTGCTTTCGACTACCCTGAGAGTACAGGTGAAGTACCTACTACCCCTTTGAAGATGTATCTTCCTTTTGATGAAGAGGACATTCGGGATAAAGGTGAATGGGGATTTTTGGTAGCAGATAACGGTAATGCCAAGTTTGCGGAAGACGGAATCGCTGGCATGGCCTATCAAGGTGCTGAGAATGCTTACATTTTGGCCAAGACTCCTTCTATATTGGAAAATAACATGCCCACTATCGGTGATTTGACTGTAGCTTTCTGGATGAGAACCACTAAGAATACTTCTGCGCAAGGTTTGTTCTCTATCCCTAACTCTATTAAATTCTGGGGCAACTTCGACATCTTCTTGGAGAATAATAATAGCGAGACTCAGGCATTTTTCAAGGTTCATATCTTCAATCAGACAGCAAAAGAGAATGATGAAAGATGGGTTGAGGCAAAAATAGATGATATTTTTGGTAGCGAATGGGTGCATCTGGCTTTTGTGTATGATGGCAATACTTCTACCATTACTGTTTATCGTAATGGTGAGGGTGTCTTTACCAAAGAATTGCCAGATTGTGGGAAATTGAAGTTTAATAATGTAGGCGCTTCTTTGGCTGTTGGTGCATTTCAGTTCAGCACTACTCCGAGTCTTACTTCGGGTGCAGGAGCACAAACCTGGGCAAAGAACTTTCCCGGTCAGCTTGATCAGTTCCGCTTATATGACAAGGTGTTGACGGCAACCGAAATTCAGAGTATTTACTCTGGAAAAGAATGAAGCTACACTTTAATCTGATGATAGGATGAAAGTATTATATTTCATAGTATGTCTTTTGTTGGTTGCGTGCAGTGGTGATAATCAACCTGAAGTGAATCAGCCTTTCGAGTTGAAGAATATCATTGTGGGTGACCAACAAAACCAACAGACATTTGAGAATGTTGCTCCCAATGTAGCCATTGTTTTGGAGTTCTCGGATGCTGTAGATGAGGCTTCAGCCCGTAACAATATTGCTTTGAAACATGAGGAGCTTCCTGTAAGCTGCGATTATGAGTTCCTGCAAGAGAAAAAAGTATCGGTGACTCCTAAGGGAGGCTTTAAAGTCTTGTCATCGTATAAATTGATTGTCAATCCGGGGGTGAAATCCACTTCCGGGACACTGCTTTCCAATGGCAAGGTTTGTATGATTAAGACAGGAATGGATGATACAGACAAGTTTGAGCGTATCCCTGATGAGGACTTGTTGACATTGGTACAGAAGCAGACCTTTAAGTACTTCTGGGACTTTGGGCATGAATATTCCGGAATGGCGCGCGAACGTACTACTTCGGGCGATGTCGTTACTACCGGTGGTACCGGCTTTGGCGTGATGGCCATGCTGGTAGCTGCTGAACGGGGCTTTATTACCCGTCAGCAAGCTGTTGAACGAGTGCAGAAGATAGTTACTTTTCTTGATAAGGAATGTACGGCTTATCATGGTGCTTATGCACATTGGATAAATGGCGCAACGGGAGCAACCAAACCTTTCAGTGAGAAAGACAACGGTGCCGATTTGGTTGAGACATCCTTGTTATTTCAAGGTTTGCTTGCCGCTCGAGCCTATTTCAAGGAAAATACGGAAGTAGAAAGCAGGTTGCGTGCCGACATAACCCGTCTTTGGGAAGCTATTGACTGGACTTGGTTCCGGAAAAATGGTGAAGATGTACTATATTGGCATTGGAGTCCCGATTACGGTTTTGAGAAGAACCTGGCAATAAGAGGATGGAATGAGTGTCTGATTACTTATATACTTGCTGCTTCGTCTCCAACACATGCTATCGATAAAGTTGTATATGAAGCGGGCTGGGCTAAAAATGGAGGAATCAGGAATGGAAAATCTTATTATGGCATCACTCTTCCTTTAGGTTCGGATAAAGGGGGACCGCTGTTCTTATCTCAATATTCTTTTCTAGGCATTAACCCACAAGGACTGGAAGACCAATATGCCGATTACTGGATGCAAAATCGCAATCATACGTTGATTAATTACAATTATTGTAAGGAAAATCCTAAAGGATATACGGGTTATAGCGCTTCTTGTTGGGGGTTGACGGCAAGTGACGGCGATACGGGATATTCAGCTCATTCACCTACTAATGATAAAGGGGTCATTGCTCCAACAGCTGCTTTGTCTGCATTTCCTTATACTCCGGAGGAGTCAATGGAAGCGCTGCATTTCTTCTATTATAAGATAGGAGACAAACTTTGGAAAGATTATGGTTTTATAGATGCCTTTAATTTGACGGCAGATTGGTACGATACTCAGTACATAGCCATTGACCAAGGGCCGATAATCTGTATGATAGAGAATTATAGAACAAGTCTCCTTTGGAATTTATTTATGTCTATACCGGAAATCCAACAAGGACTGAAGAAGCTTGGCTTTCAGAGTCCGTGCTTAAACTAAAAGAATGATTATGATGAGAATATTAATATATTTGATACTTTTGCTATACCCTTTTAATTTGATTTCG
>OLWG01000592.1_pt1 | contig 12066 bp, 15 predicted proteins | sample 1673721 | NCBI WGS metagenome assembly OLWG01 (sample SAMEA103958125, study PRJEB25191) | human gut metagenome | reverse complement strand
TATCCCCCTACGACATTTTCCGACACACTTTCCCACTTTAGCGTGGTAAAGTGTTAAAGTGGTAAAGCATTAACGTGTTAACGTGGTAACGTGTTGATACGGTTTGTGGCGGTTGGGGTAATTTGTTTCACGTGAAACATGGGTATTGACTTTAATACTTTAATACTTTAAAGTGTGATTATATTTGATATATTTTCTATTTTTTTGTTGACGTTTGTCGTATATGGTGTATACTATAATTGTAGCAAGGGAACAGAGTTAGAAAGAGAGGTTATAATATGACTGTTAGAGACTTATATGTTTATTCAAACGAGGAACAAATATTTATATTATTCGAGGAAGGTTTCGATAAACCTTGTTTTAAAGGTAATTTAGAGTATTGCCCTACTAAATTAATTGATAGAATAGTATATCAGTTTCAAGCTATCGGTTTTAACACAATAGAGGTAGTATTACTATAAGTTATAATGTTTATATTAAATATTAATATAAATTTGCTGACCTATCGGCATAACGGGGAGAATGGAGAAAAAAATATGTTAGAATTGACCACAATTAACACAACGGAACTTGTAAACAAAAAGTTAGGTACACAATTAAACAATATCAAAAATGCGGTTGAAACAGGTAACAATCAGCAATGGAAAATTGCTGACGCTATTGCTACAATCGTGGATAATGAATTGTTCATTGATGATTTTGAATCCGAAAAAAATCTTGCAAGTGTGCTCGGCATGTCTAGATCAAATTTGAACAAAATGAAAAATGCGTCGAATTACCATAAAGAGGTATCAGAGTTAAACGCATTTACATTATCAAAGGTTATGGAATTGTTAGTAATTCCAAAAGAGGATATTGTAGCTTTTTTGGATGAATACATGGTAACCGCTTCTAGTACAGTTAGAGAAGTTAGGGATGCGGTGTCAGATTGGAAAGATGAATATGTCGTTGCTGAATCAAAGGCATCAGATACAGATACTGATACAGATACTGATACAGATACTGATACAGATACTGATACTGATACAGATACTGATACAGATACAGATACAGATACAGATACTGAAACCAATAAAGAGGATTGTTCGACGTCGAACACATTCGACGCTGTTTTAGAAATGGTGGACAAATTGGAAATGGATGAATTAATTGCTTTAATGGAATATATCGAAAAGAGGTTATAAAATGACAATACAGGAATACTTAGACGAGCGTGGTGTGCCACGTAAGTCTATTGGATATATGTATTTATCAGATATTATTGATGAATGTATTCGTAGTCCTACAATGCCCTATCATTTAAATAGATATATCGAAGAATATGCTACAAATAAAAATATAAAGCCCGCCAACGTTGAACGTACAATGCGTTACGCAATTAAAAAGAATAATACTAATATTTCATTATGTGAGTTTATCATTGAAGCGGGAATACAGTTAAGAAAGAAAGAGGTAAAATAATATGAGTTTTGCAGAAAAATATAATAAGGTAAATACAATTTTTGACATTGATATTAAAGATTTTGATTTCATGGACGGATATGATTTCATAGCAAAATATGGAAATAACATAGTAAAGATTGACGGGTTATACATTAATAAAAAAGGTATGTATAACGACCACCCTGTTGCTATTCTAGTGGATGAAAAGAAATTGTTAGATTTACCTTCACATATGACGGATGTTGTAAATGAAATATTATCCGACGCAGAATCAATCTCTTTAATTAAAAAAGGGTTGGTTGGTGTAAAAGCCCATGAATATACCGATAAAAAGTACCATAAAAATTGCGTTGGTTTTGATTGGTGTGATTTATAATGACACAAGAAGAACGAAGGCAGATTGCTATTGCTAATAAGCGGTTAAAACGTATGTTTACATTTACCAATGGGGATGAAGAAACGATAGACAAGTTGCGGAACGATTTAGAAATATTATATGGTCATGATATTATAGGCGTACCGCAAATACATCTTTCGGAAGTTAGCAAAGAGGATAAAAGTTTTTTAGTAGAATTAGCAAAGGGGTACAACGCAAGCCCTTATTCTACAATTACTTCATATAAAGCAATGTCAATAAAAGGCTTTTCTAGTTTCGTTTCTACTAATGATTTATCTAATACCGAAGTAGTAAAAATGTCAAAATTATTTCGTTCTCCAACGTGGTCTAAAATTCGTGACGAATATAGTCATGCTTCTGAATCAGTAGTAGACGGAGTATTGGAAGCTATAAAAGACGGGGTTTCTGTTGATGATGTAAAATCTGCTTTAAATTCTTATTTAAAAAGTACAAATTCTGAAAAGAGTGTACTAGAATTTTTAAATAATCTTATGGAGTGATAAAAATGTATAAAGCTCGTGACGTTCCACTAAAGGATATTGAGTTTTCTACTTATTATTATAAGAAACCTCGTAGGGCTGATATTGTTAATGACGATATTATGTGCTTTGATATTGAAACTTCTAGTGCGTTTTTACATAAAGATAGTAAGATACTTGAACCTTATACTGGAAAGTCACAAAAATATTATAGGGAGTGTAAAAAGTTTGCATTGTGTTATATATGGCAATTTTCTATAAATGACAATGTATTTTATGGGCGCACGTTAGAGGACTTTGCAGACCTTTTACACGAATTAGAGTTTTACGAACCACATAAAAAAATTATATATGTACATAACTTGGCATTTGAATTTGCGTTTTTGATTAACGTGTTAAAATTTGATTATGTGTTTGCCCGTGATAAACGTAAACCCATATTTTGTACATATTCATCATATGAATTTAGGTGTAGTTATTTTCTCACTAGAATGTCACTCGATACATGGGCGCATGAAAAAAAATTACCTGTAAAAAAATTAGTAGGGGAGTTGGATTATACTATGTTAAGAACGCCATTAACAAAGTTAACTGAAAAAGAACTTGCATATTGTTTTCATGACGTTTTAGTCATGTATTATGGTTTATTACAATACAAAGAAAAGTACAATCATGTTATAGATATACCTTACACGCAAACAGGTGAAGTAAGAATGGAAGTGAGAAAAAGAATGAATATACCTAATGAATTAAAGTATCGTCAGAGGTGTATAGCATTAATACCGCCTACTTTGCAAGATTATAAAAGGCAAATAGATATTTTTGCGGGCGGTTATACCCATGCGTCTTATACATATTCTAATAGGGTGTTACATGATGTGGATTCTTGGGATATATCGTCTAGTTACCCTACGGCTATGGTGTTAGAGAAATTTCCAATGACAAAATTTGAAAAAGTGACACCACATGAAAAATATTTTAATTCTGATAAATGGGCGTTTATGATAACTATAAAAGTTGAAAAGTTAAAAAGTAAACGCTTTAATACGTGGCTAAGTTTTTCTAAGTGTAAAGAAATAAAAAATTATAAATTGGATAATGGCCGGGTAATAAGTGCAGACTACTGTATGGTATCTATGACAAATGTGGACTATGAAATATTCAAAGAATGTTATTCTTTTTCATGTTTAGATATTGTAGATTTTAGAGTTTCAAAAGTTGGCTATTTGTCCGACACGTTTGTAAAATATGTTTTAGAATTATACAATAATAAAACACAATACAAAGGTATGGACGAATATATTGCTACTTATAGTCAATCGAAACAATATGTAAATAGTATGTACGGCATGATGGTAACTAGAATGTTAACAGATGACGTTAATTTTAATTCTGATATTTCAGAATGGGAAAAAACTTTATTAAATAATTCACTCTATCTTGAAAAAGTTGCACATGAAAAGAAAAAAGTTTCAAAAGTTTTTAGTGCTTTTCAGTTTGGTGCTTGGGTTACCGCCTATGCTCGTTGCAATTTGTGGCGGGGGATATTAGCACTAGATAAACATGTTATTTATTGCGATACTGATTCGATTAAATGCACACAAAATAATTCCGACTTTTTTATTCGATATAACGAGGAAATTAAAAAACGTTCTGATATGCGGGCTGATTTACTTAATGTTTCACGTGAAACATTTTCTCCAAAGGACAAATTCGGAATTGAACATAGGCTAGGAATTTTTGACTATGAGGGCACTTACTACGATTTTAAAACATTAGGTGCAAAAAAATATATTTATGGTGGAAAGTATGACAAATTTACACATGAAGAAAAAGAACCGCAAAAAGAGTTACATATGACTGTTTCGGGTGTACGTAAACAAGCGGTTGAACAGTTGAACAACATTGATGAATTTAAGGGTAATTTAGTGTTCGACGTCGAACATGCAAAGAAATTGTTAATGACATATGTTGATGATATGCCCGCAATCACTTGGAATAAGGGGGGATATGATGAATACAAATCTAATTATAAGCATGGAATAGTAGCGCAACCTACAACATATAGCATGGGAATGACAACGGAATACATGCAACTAATTCTTGAAAATAAAAGAATGCAAACCGAGGTGTTAGAGGATGAAACAAAAATATTATAATATAAAAAATCTACTATCAAAAAACGCACAATATAATATATTATTAGGGGAACGTTCCAATGGTAAAAGCTATGCTACAAAATATATGATTTTGTGGGAATCATTTCATGAATTAGATTATTTTGAGTTTTTAAAGAAAAATAAAATACCGAAAAAAAGGTATCAATTTGCTTATATACGTCGGTGGCAAGATGAAATAAAAGCACGTGACGTAGAGTTGTATTTTGCAGATATGCCTATAGTAGATATTACAAATGGTAAGTATAACGGGGTAGAATGTTTTCGACGGGATATTTATTTTACATTAACCGACGAAAATGGGAACTCTATACGAGGGAAAAAGATAGGTTCAGTTTTTGCTTTAACAGGGGTAACTCATTATAAATCACTTGCCTTTCCATTAATAGGTAATATGGTATTTGAAGAATTTATTACAAATCAAGGTTACATAGGGCACGAAGTTGACAATTTAACAGATTTAGTGTCTACAATTGCGAGACGTGATATGGTAAAAGTATTTATGATTGGAAACACAATTAATAGATTATGTCCGTATTTTACAGAATGGGAATTATCCCATGTAAAAGAACAAGCACAAGGTACAATAGATATATATACGCATACTACTAGTCAGTTTGACGATAACGGGCAACCGATTGAAATAGTTATAGCGGTTGAATATTGTGCGAATAGTGGGAAAAATAGTCAAATGTTTTTCGGTAAAAAAACGGATATGATAACTAGCGGTACGTGGTCAACGTCTGAATTTCCACATTTACCTAGACCTATTAACACGTATCATATTAAATATTCGATTTACTATAAATATAACCAATTTGCATTTCGCATTGATTTAATATGCGATAATAAAGAAAGATTTTTATATATATCAGATGCACCATTGGATAAACCGCAACGAATTAAACGTGTAATTACAGATGATTTCACAATATCTAAATATTCGTCGTACTATTTGACACCCCTAACTCGTTATGATACTATAGTTATAGAGTTGTTAGCGCAACATAAAATTTATTTTAGCAATAATTTAACAGGTACAGAATTTTGGCAAATTAAAACAGAAAGGGGGAGATTCTAATGAATAGTATTGATTTATTATGCCCGTGTTCGTCTACTGACAATAGCGACGAATTAAACGTTGAACATGATACTACTTTAATTGAAAGTATTAATACAACATTGAAAGAAGTATCAAACACAATTACAGAATCAAATACAAATATTACAAAAGCGCTTAACAACTTGAATAATACAACAAATAAAGAAACAGAAACAGAATTAGAAACAGAAAGCGAGGAACTATAATATGTCAAAAGTTGAACAGATTTATACATTAGTAAATGAAACCGCAAAAGAATCTATGGGAGAAAAAGCAATCGCTGTAAAAGACGTATCGTCACTTATCGCATTAGGGGATAGCGTATTATCAAGTGCGTCAGATACCGAAAACTTTTTGAATACGTTAGTTGACCGCATTGCTCGTACTGTATTTAGCGTTCGTAGATATGAAACAGATACTGAGGGAATGGTGCGACACCCGTTTGAGTACGGATGTATTGTGCAAAAAATTTATGTGGATATGCCCGAAGCAAAACAAAATAATTCATGGGAAATCGGAAAAGAGGGATATACACCTGTATTTGCCCCTGTAATTAAACCAACCGCAACACAAAAATTATTCAAAGGTATTACAACATGGGAAGTAGACGTTACTATTCCAGACTATATGCTACGCACCGCTTTTTTAAATGAAACTTCTATGGCAACATTCATTGACGCAATTTTCACCGCAATGGATAACATGATAACACTTGCCCTTGAAAATAATGCTAACTTAACACGGGCGTCATTCATTGCAAGAAAATTAAAAGGTGGTAAACCATGCGGGGCAATTAATCTTCTCCATGAATATAATACACTTACTAGTTCTTCATTAACTGTAGAAAGTGCTATGATGAATGCAGAGTTTCTTGCATGGGCTAGTCGTGCTATTAATTTATGGGTTAAACGAATGTCTAAAATGTCAGTTCTTTTCAATGAAGAAGGATATAAACGACATACACCAAAAGACAAAATTGTGGTTAATCTTTTACAAGATTTTACTAGCGCATGTGACACTTTTTTAGGTGCTAATACTTTCCATGACGAATTGGTAAAATTACCTATGTATGATAGCGTTGCATACTGGCAAGGTGCGGGTGAATCTTTCGATTTTAATGATACATCCGCTATTAATATTAAGATTGACGAAAGTAACACGATTACAAAAAAAGGTATTATTGGTATTGTTTACGATTATGAAGCAATGGGTGTAACACTCAACGAACGTCGTAGTACGTCTGAACGCAATAATCACGACGAATATACAAATTACTACAATAAAGCTAATATTGGATATTTCAATGACATGAGTGAGAATGGAATTGTATTTTACTTAGAAGCTGTATAAGTTCGACGTTGAACAGTATATAAGGGGCATTAAGCCCCTTATATAATTATAGAAAGAGGGTGAATAAATGTTTTTAGACGATTATACAAATTCATTTTTTGATAATGAACATAAAGAAGAAAATGAACTAAAATTGAAAGCTAGTGTAAATTATTGGTGTAATGCGTTGCTTGAAAAAACTATACGAATATTTGAATGGACGGGGCTACCATTTCCACAACGTGAAATTGAAATTAGAACACTTATTAACGGTTTTTGCGGATTCGTAAATGATGCGAAAGTGGGGTTAATGGTAGCAAGTGGTAGCATGAGCGGGGTAACGCAATATTTTGATGTATTTACAAAATTTACGTATGCGGCACCAACCGCATATGGCGGTACAGTAAACATAGGTACTGATTGTATTATTGTCCAAAATACCGCCTTACGAAACTCAATATATCCGTTAATTTTTCGATATGCTTGTTTACTTGCGCATTGTGACGTTTCATTAAAAATGTCATTAGTAAATCTACGAATGAAAAATATTATTGTATCGGATGATGAAAGCACCGCTGACACATATCGAACAATGTACAAAAAATTCTACGAGGGAGACACGGACGCCTTAATTGATGACGGGTTCACGGATGCTAAAAATATTGCACCAAACGTATCAGGCTCGCTGGGTGTAATGGATTGTATAGACGCAAGGAATGAACTGTTGCGCATGTTTTATAATGATATTGGTGTGAGATTTACGAAAGATAAAAAAGAACGTATGATTGAATCGGAAGTATCTAGCGATAATCAAATGTTACTTTTCAATATTAGTGATATGTTACATCAACGGGAAAAAGCTAGCGCAGAAATAAATAAATTATTTAACCTTAATACGTCTGTTGCATTATCTAAAGAATTTAAGTTGCTATCAAATGGGGGGGTAGAATCATATGATGACATTAAATAACTATATGGAAAATAATACAGTACCTTTTTTTAGTACGTTAGATTACGCCCCTTTCAATGATTCTGAATTTGTAGATATGTTGAATGAATGGTGCAAATTTAATCATGGTACGTTACAAATTCGACCATTGTTAGAGGATGCACTAAAAAAAGATGCTGATATTATCCGAAAGAGGGTTACTAATTTAGTTAACGTTAGAAAATATCAGTATTCTAGATTATATGCTACAACATTGTTAGAATACAATCCTATAGAAAATTATTCAATGTCAGAAACTGGAACAGATACAAATTCCACAAATGGAACAAAAACAGATACGTTAGGCGGGTATACTGACACGACAAGCGGAACAGATACTACAACTTTAAATGATTCAAAAACAGAAAATATCGGAACTTATGAGGATATAAACCATAGTGTGACTGGGACTGATTATGGAAAAATGACCACAAACGAAAGTAATGTTACAACAAACACGGGGTCTGAAACGCACGAAAGAAAAGTTGCGCCATTCGATTCTGACACTTATGCAGAACAGGAATTGACAACAGATAGTTTCAAGGATAGAAAAACTATTGCAGAAAATGAAACTATTGTGGCAAACAGAACGGACACTGTAACAAAAAATGATACTATAACAGGCGGGGCAAGGAAAAACACTTATACAACAAATTCAACTAATTCATTACAACATGGAATGCAAGAAAATATCAGTGAACGTAGCAATTCTTATACAGACGATTCAACAAGCACAACGACACATGAATTTACGAGGGCGGGAAATATCGGAGTTACTACTAGTCAACAAATGCTCGAATCAGAACGTGATATTGCTATGTTTAACTTTATTGGAATTGTAGCACATGATATTATTAAATCAATCTGCATATGTATATATTAATTGTTCGACGTCGAACAATAAGGAGAGTGATTAAAATGAAATTAACATTAATGAAAACAAGCGCAGATAAACGTGATTTAAGCAAATCAACGACAACTATCAAAACTGTAAATTGTAAAATAAAAGAGGGTACAAGTATTATAAATCCTACTGTAATTATAAACAAAATGTCAACGAGCCACATAAGACAATGTAATTATGCACACATATCCGATTTTGGTAGATATTATTTTGTAACTGATATTGTGGAAACAACAGCAAACCAATTAGAAATATCTATGCACGTTGATGTATTAAATAGTTATAAGGATGATATACGGAGTATAACAACATTAATAGAACGACAGGAAAACGTATATAGTCCGTATTTTGTAGACGAAGAAATGTTAGTTAGGACTACACGTTTTAGAGAAAAGAAAAATATAGGTGTAATAGGTGGAAACACTGTTTATTACTATTTAACTGTTAATAATGGGGGTGTTTAAATTGGCTTATGCAAGAAGTGTACAGGGAGTATGGAATACTTTTTTTGATGAGACCAAACAATATTATAATGAATGTAATATACCCGAACAAAAACGTTACGCATTTTATGTTTATAAAAGATATACGTCTGGTGGGACATTATTATTATCTTTACATATGATTAAAACGCCGCCTTCTGAACTTCAAGATAGAATTAACTTTGTTGTAAATTTAAAAGAAGTTATAGACGGCGTAACTAGAACAGGTACTTATAACGCGTCTGTATCCACTAACGGGGCTGAGTATCCCATAGACGTGCGATCAATTAGTGGTTATAATTATGTTGTAACAGGTTATGCGTTTACATGTCCGGTATTTAGCGACGCAGAATCAATTTCTAAATATATTGCTACAGGGGATGATAGCGGGAGAGAATTAAATATTAATACAGATTGGAAACTCTATATAGACGGAAAAAGTAACCCACTTTATAAGTTAACATGGAATTGCGACGGACTTAAAAACGTTGATACTTCATATACTACTATTGCGATATGGGTAGGTAGTTATAATTCACTAGATGACACGTTCAATGATGACGACGGGACAAAGTTTAAAGAAGTAGATTATGATAAACATAGTGTTAAATTCAGTTACAGTGATTTAGAAAAGTTAATACCGCAACCTTTAGTTGGACATAACCCGCCTAGTATAAGAGTTCAACTAGCCTATAGAGAATTTCAAACAGCAAGGGTGGAAACTTCTACAAGCATGGGGTGCGAAGTATATTTTGATTCGCACCCGCAAGGATATTTATACAATAAACTAGGTTATTTAACAATGGAAAATGGTACTTGGCATAGAACAAGCAAAGGAGACGGAAGTACTTTTACAGTAAAAGACGGGAAAGAGGGTTCAGACGGATATACAGAAGATAATGATAATGGATATAATGACGGGAAAGACAATGACGAAAAAGACAATGATACGGGAGACGTTTCAGCGGGTATCGGTGTATTAACTTCTACTTTCAAAATGACTAAAGAACGTCTAGTACAATTAGGTCAATTTTTGTGGGGTTCTAATATCTTTGATAAATTTTCATTGGTAAATAATAACCCAATAGAAAATATTATATCTTGTAAAAGTATTCCAATTAATACCGACGGGGCAAACCAAGAAATCGTTTTAGGTAATGTAGCAACGGGTGTGAATGGAGAAAAAATTAGTAATAATTTCGCAAAACAAACCATAGGTAGTATTTCAATAACCGAACATTATCATAATTTTTTAGACTATGCACCTTATACAAATGTAATTCTTTATTTACCATATATCGGTTTTAAAGAATTAGATACTACATTAGTAATGAATAAAACACTACAAGTTATTTATACAGTAGATGCTATAACAGGCGGGTGTCTAGCTCAAGTATATGTTAATAATGTGAGACTTTATGAATTTACCGGAAACGTAGGAATTGATATACCAATAACAGCTAGTAATAGAGCCCAAGTAGAAGCGGGCTATATACAAGCGGGTGTCGGTGCAACAGCGTCTGCATTAGGTGGAAATGTTGGAAGTGCGGTGACAAGTTTATTGAATAGCGCAACTTCTCAATATCACTATTCTAGTACTGGCAACCCTAGCCCTATGTGTGTAGCAAGCACAAACCGAACATGCTATGTGATTCTTGACAGACCTAATTATCAAAACTTAAAAGCATTTAATCACACGAGGGGCAGAAAATGTTATTTGTCTAAGACTATAAGCACATTAAAGGGGTTTACTATTTGTAATTCTAATATTGATTTAAGCGGTATTAATGCAACAGATACAGAAAAAGAAGAACTAGTAAATATCTTATCAACAGGATTTTTTGCATAATAAAAAAGAGGGTGTGTTACCCTCTTTTTAATTTACCTTGTTTTGCAAGTAAAATCAATTTTGTATTGTCATTATACGAACCTGTATAAGTAGAGATACCATTAATGATTGCTAATGGTTTTCTAGAAACATACGAACCTATATATTTTGATTCAACACCAATTTTGCGAAAAATGGTATCAATATTTCTATCTGTACCAACATATTTTGAATAATATCTTGTATTATCGCAAGATAAAAATAAATCACGTTCCATTGTTCGACGTCGAACAAGTCCTTGCAATTCTTTTCCGCCACTATGTGTATATCGCAACATTGCATCGGCTATTTCCTTTTTGGTACGTCTACCATTAATAGTCAATTTGTCAATATTTCCAACATTGTAACAAAACGATACTAGTGAGTCAAACTCATTTTGACTAAAGTTATAAACCTTATTATATTTATCAACTTTTTTCTCAAATGATAGTAAATCTTTTTTTAGTAGTGCTAATGCGTCTTTCTTTGTAATAGTAGAATTAGGTTCTACGTCTTTCCCATAATGACCGAAACCGATTGTATAATACTTTTCAGTGTTAACGCATTTATAAGCTTTTTTTGAAAACCCCTCGAAACTGATAATTAATTCAATTCCTTTTTCACTTGTTTTCATTAGTTAGCCCCCTTAACAATTCGTCTATTTTATCAACTAATTTTTGTACTGTTAACGTTTGTTCATTTAACTTGTTTGTTAGTGCATTCACCTCTTCTTTATGCTGTTTTTGACTTTCCCGTATATATAACGCTAAAAATATACAACACGCTATTGGAAAGCCTACGTTAGTAATTGTAGTAGTAATATCTTGCAACATTTACGACACCTTCTTTCTTTAATATACTAATACTATACAACTTTAAAGTATTAAAGTCAATACCC
>OLWG01000590.1_pt1 | contig 12166 bp, 5 predicted proteins | sample 1673721 | NCBI WGS metagenome assembly OLWG01 (sample SAMEA103958125, study PRJEB25191) | human gut metagenome | reverse complement strand
CACGCAGGATGCGCAGGGCTCCTGTGTAGTCGTAGCCTTCGCGCTCGAAGTTTCCACAGAGTGCCACGTACTGTACCTGGCCGGAGGTCTGGAAGGCTTCGTTTTTCTGTTCAAAGTCATACACAATGCTGCCCGGCTCCACTTCGTCGGTGTACAGATTCTCTTTGAATGCTGCGATTTTTTCTTCCAGCGGTGCGTAGCCTGTCTCGTCTGCGGTATAGGAGACGGTCAGATTCTCTTTGCGGAAGATGTATTTCATCAGGATCTGCAGATTTTTAATCAGTTCTGCTTTTTTCTCATCGAAGTTCTCGTCCAGATCTTTTAAGAGCTGGTAGAAGCCGATGCCTGCGATGCGGTCCTGGAAATTGCTCATCGGGGAGTAATAGGAAGCTGCACGCATCACAGCCGTTGCATTTCCGGCGGAAGACAGGCGGTTCTGCAGGCCGGATTTCATGCTGGAGATGATCTCGTGAAGACGTTTCTCGTCATCCAGGCGGGAGGTGTTCAGGATTTCCTCGATCATTTTCATGACGAAATCCAGTTTGTCGTACAGGAATTTCGCGCGGATGCCGAACATTCTACGGCAGTCGTCATCATTTTCCGGAATGCGGAATACCTGCAGTCCGCAGTTGATGCCGCCGGTCTGTGCATTGATCTCGTTGAACAGTTCGCCGTAGGTGTAGTGTTCGGTGTCCACATAGCCGAGAACGGATTTTAATACGCCCATGTACGGGATCAGATCGTTCGGCACATTTTTCGTATCAAACAACAAGCTTAAGTAACCGATGCCGTTCGTGAATACGTTGTGATGAAGAACCGTCGTTCCATCGACTTCATGCTCGTCATTGTAAAGTTTGACAGACTCACGTTTGATATCGCTTCGTTTCAGGAGCGGAATCGTCTCGAGTACTTCCTCGCTCTCCTCTTCTTCCTGATATGCTGCCAGCTCTTTGGTGTCAGCAATGATTTTCTCGATCTCTTCTTTTGACAGGCTCTCTTTGTATTTCTGCAGTTTTTCTGCGGTCTTTGCATCATTTTCTGCGGCAAGACCGGTCTTTGGAATGAGGGTCACGATGGAGGCATGGGTGTTGTCCAGCAGATACGTCTGGATCAGGTTTTCGAAATAGCCTTCTTTTGCCAGTTTTTTCAGCTCATCGTAGATCGCAAGCTGCTGCAGGTAGGCGAACGGTTTGTTCTCGTCGTACAGCCAGCTGTCGAAGACGTCAATGCCGTACATCAGGCCCTTCGGGAAGCTGGAGAAGTCCGCCTCACGAAAACGGAATTCGAAATAGTTGATGCCTGCCTCGATGGCTTTCTGATCCATGCCGTTTTTCACGATATCCTCGAGGGTGCCGCGGATGATGGACAGGAATTTTTCTTTCTCATTTTCATCGGCGTTCTTGGCTACGATGGAGAAGAATGGCTGCAGGATGCCGTCCTCGTAGGAGCCGTAAACATCTTTTCCGATGTGTGCGTCAAGGAGCGCCTGTTTGACCGGGGCTCCCGGTGCGTCAAGGAGTGCATACTCCAGAACAGAAAATGCCACGTTTAATTTTACATCCAGACCGCTGCCGATGACCATGTTGTAGGACAGGTACGCATTGTTTTCAAGCGGATCGCCGTCGAGTACCGGGTACTCGTGTACAATGTCGAGGGTCTCTGCAAATGGTTTCTGATACGGGATTTCGGATTTTACTTCTTTTGCATCAAAATGGGACAGGTATTTTTCATCCATCCATGCCAGTTTTTCTTCCATATCCATGTTTCCGTACAGGTAGATATAGCTGTTGGACGGATGGTAATAGGTCTGATGGAAATTCAGGAAGTTTTCGTAGGTCAGGTTCGGGATGCAGGACGGATCTCCGCCGGATTCTACGCCGTACGGAGTGTCCGGGAACAGGGTGTTGAAGGTTTCACGCTCCAGGACATCGTCTGCGGAGGAGAAGGCTCCTTTCATCTCGTTGTATACAACACCGTTGTAGGTCAGCGGGCCTTCTTCGCTTTCCAGATGATAGCTCCAGCCTTCCTGCCGGAAGATTTCGTCGTGTTTGTAAATGTTCGGGTAGAATACGGCGTCCATGTAGACATGCATCAGGTTCTGGAAGTCGGCATCGTTGGTGCTGGCTACCGGGTACATGGTTTTATCCGGGTAGGTCATAGCATTTAAGAAGGTGTTCAGGGATCCTTTGACGAGTTCTACGAAGGGATCCTTTAACGGGAATTCGCGGGAGCCGCAGAGGACGCTGTGCTCGAGGATGTGGGCTACGCCGGTGCTGTCGGCCGGCGGGGTACGGAACGCGATGTTGAAGACTTTGTTGTCATCTTCGTTTTCGAGAAGGAGCACGCGGGCACCGCTCTTGTTGTGGCGGAGGAGGTAGCCGTGTGCATGGATATCGTCAATCTGCTGTTCCTGCAGCAGGGTATAGGCTTTGCAATGTTCTGCGTTCATTTTTGTATATCCTTTCTTGTTTTTCTTTATTATTTCCGATTTTATGCAGTCAAAAACGGACCGCAGTGCCCGTTTGCTGGGATTTTCTGCGGCCCTGTCGGTTTTATTCTTCGTTGTCGGTTTCTGCTGCGGTGTTCTCTGTCTCGTTGACGTGTTCTTTTACTTCGTCGTTTGCAGCGTTGTTCTGTGCATTTTTCTGTGCCTGTGCTGCAGCGGCCTGTGCCATCATTGCCTCAAGGTTCGGGCGGACGCTCTGTGCCTGGGCTCCCATGATTCTCTGGAGCTGTTCTCTGGTCAACAGAAGGTTGAAGCCGGACGGGTTGATGACGAAGCCTTTGGCCTGTTTCATCAGGTACGGCAGAAGGTGCTGGAACGGGATGGCTGCCAGCCGGAGTTTTGCCTGCGGATCCGGACGGAATTTCTGGAATTCACCGATATCGGAAAACAGCGGCTGGAAGATGTCTTCGTTCTGGTTTTTGATGTACGGGATGCGCACGTCTGGTCCCGGGTTGGCCGGATCGAATTCGCCCTGTACCTGGGAGATGTCGATGGCAAGGATGAATTTGCTTCGCATCAGGTTGACAAGCATTTCTTCTTCGAGTTCACGCAGGTGCTGCATGCGCTCGGCATCGTCTCTTCTCTGGTTTGGTTTGCGGAGCTCCTGCAGGAAATAAACTACAGTGAGCTGTACGCCAGGGTTGAGGACTGGAAGATGCTGTTTGTTCATTTTTTCCATGTCCGGTTTCGGGAAGATCTGCTCCAGCTCGATGCGGCGGGTCTGATCGCCTTCGTGGAAGATGACCATATTGACGCCTTCGGCGTAGAGGCCCATATAGAAGTTCGGCATCTGCTTGCGCAGGACTTTTACGGTGAGCAGCGGGGTGTTCTTTTCTACATAGGATTTTGCAAACTCCTTGGCTGCTTCTTCTTCGGTAAACATATATACCTGATCGTCAAAGGTTTCCGGATCGCACTCTACGTATGGGAGTTTCGTGATCTGGGAAAATGTGACATAGATGATTTCCATGCTCTGAAATTTCTTCATTGTGAAGCTGTTGTCTACTGTCATTTGTGGTTGAGTCCTTTCTTCGCTCTTAGAGGATATGGTATCCCTAAAATATCTATGTGACATTATATCATACTTTTGGTGGGTTGCCAAAGGTTTTCTTTGGGGGTAACGGACCGCGCAGACCAAAGCTGTCGAAACGGGGCCTGACTTTGCATGACGGAGGGAGAGGGCTTTTCGTAGTCTGTAATTGGGGCGTGCAGACTACGGAATTGTTTTTTAACACATTCTAGTTAATCGCTTTGGCATTGGGGTAGATTTTTTCCATTCGGGCGTCCGGGAAATGGGCATCTATGGTCTGCTCGATGGCATTAGCTGCGGGCTTTTGGTGGGCGCGTTCGTCGTATCGGGCGAGAGCAAGGGTAGATACGAGCATGTTGGCCACCATGAACACGATCAGGATCCAAGTGATGATTTTTCCGAATTTCATCGGGATTTTTTCAATCCAGCGCGAAATGACAGGATAGAATTTTTTGAGCCAGACGACGGCGGCTATTCCCCAGAAGAAACAGTACAGGAGGTTGATACGGCCTCCGAGGTTGAAGGGAATGTCGCTGTAGTCCCAGAAGACTTTTCCGAATACGATTTCGGTGAACACACTGCAGATGTATTCGTAGGCTCCGCCGAGGAAGGTACCAAAGGCAAACAGGAATCCATCGGAGCGGTCGCGGTAGTTGTAGAGGAACCAGGTAGCGAGGGCGATGGCCAGGCCCCAGACGATGCTGAACGGGCCCCATACAAGGCTGCTGCGGCTCATCCAGACACCGGCGGTGATGCGGCAGAATATGGTTTCTGTAATATCGCCCAAAAATGCGCCGATGATGAAGAGAAGAACGATTTTGTAAAAGCTGCATCCTTCGGCAAATACGCCGGTTTCTGTTTTCTCTTTTTTCTCCGAAACTGGCTGTACGGCCGGATAGGCACGTTCCACACGACGCTCCAGATAGCGGTAAACACGGACAGAAAGGCGTCTGGTGAAGGCGTCGATCTGATCGTTCATAGCGCTGATCCGCGGCATTTTTTTCGTGATGTGGTGCAGAACAGCATAGGAACCGACGGCATCTACTATCAATATACCAAAGAGAATCCAGGATGTGATATGCAGGAAACCGGCCGGAATTAAATGAAGAACTGTAAAGCAGAGGCGATTGCCGATTTTCATGGCAAGCAGTCCTAAAATTCCCCATAGTACAGAATACTGAAGGCAGATATAGCCGTCCATGTTCCATTTTTTATTGGAATAGTCCCACCATTTGCCATGGCCAATGCGTTCCAGTGCGTGACCGGCCAGCCACTCGACTGCGGTAGCGATAATCATACAGCCAAGGAACAAAAAGACGGGGCTTGACTGCAGTTCATACAGATAACGTGTCATAAAGACAGCTGTGATTCCATAGATGGCGCAGAGCGGACCATTTAAGAATCCTCTGTTTACCATATGTTTTTTCCGGATCGCGGCCACAGAAGTTTCCAGAAGCCATCCAAGGAAGGCGTAAAAGAAAAACAGGCCGAGATAGTCATAAATTGTATAGTTCATGTTCTTCTCTCTATTCTTTCATTATTTTTGCTATTTTAAGGATTTTATTTTCCACTGAATCCCTTGTATACTCTCCAGTATTTTGTTTTTATTTTTATCCTGCAAATAAGATGGATTTAATTTTGCTTTTTTATACTGCAAATATGTTCCTTCTGTTTTCTGAATCAGCAATTTTGTAAAATATTGTTCCCAGCTAAAAAACTCTGTGCTGTCGATATAATCTTCTGGATTTTCCAGAATTTTACGAACCTCTTTGTCCTGTAAAAGATCTGAATTTAAAATCAGCCATTCAAAAGACTCCGGTAAATATAAATGTACGTTCTGTTTTTCCTCTATTTTATTGCTGAGAAGATTCATTTCTGCTCCAATTGCAGCACCGTCCGCAATAATACAGGTTTCTTCTGTTCCTGCCTTGCCGATCATTTCCGGTATTTTTGTTTTTCCACCAGCGCTTTCACATGTAATATTCCTTTCTGCACATACATTTTCAAAAAATTGATACCCAGAATTGGAATCTTCCGTAATTATTTTTTGTACTCTAACAGGAAGCCGTGCTGTTTTGGGATAGATCTGATACATTTTCTGATATATTTTTCTGGTATCTCTGTATTTTCCGGAAACATGCAATCCATAAATCTCTTCTACACTATACGGCAAATTATATAAGTTTTCTCTCGTAATCAATACAAAATAGTTTTCTGAACCCCGTATGGCAGAAGCAAATTCTTCTGTTTTTATAAAATAATTCTCCTCGTCTATGAAAAAGATGCTTTCCCGGCTGTTTTCCAAAATAATTTTCCAATTAACACCTTCCAGCACTCTGCACGGTACTTCACAGGAAACGTTGATTCCGCTGGACTCCCCTAAATTTTCTGCCTGCCGGATCATATTTACCAGTGTTGTTTTTCCTGATGCACTATCCCCCTGGATGATTGTAATATTACGCTTTATCACAAATTCATAATGAACTCTGTTATTTTGAATAATAACTCTTTTCTTTCCCTTCATACATCCACCTATACATAAGCCTCGGCAACATCTACAAATTCGGACATATTCCGCACAATAGTCCCTGTATTTAAAATCAGGATTTCAAAAGGATCTTTGCCAAACCGCATCACATGACGCAGATTAATCGTCAGATCCTTTTGCTCTCCTAATTTTAAAATCCATTTTGCACAATTATCTCCACATACGGAGGCATTAAAGATCTTTCCGTCTGTATCGTATGCCATCAGCAGCAACGTTTTGATTCCTCCGGATAAATCTTTCGGTGGAATCGGACCAAGCACCGGGCTGTCAATCAGATGCGCACTGATTACCTCCGAGCGATCCACATCGCGGATCATTTCTTTTGCCAGTGGCGTGGTCAGCCATTCATCTTCATAACAATTATCAAAATAGGTTGGCGGATGATAGATTGCACCTTTCATTTCTCCAAGATATATTTTCAACATAATAAAATTCCTCCCGCTAACGCTCATTATATCGTGATACGCACATTATACCATATCTCAAAGCCTTCTTGCGCAAAAATGTATCGTTTGTCAACATTTTCCGGGATAAAAATGTTGACAAACGATACAAAACTATTGCCAAATGTCGCTAATTCATTTTTTCTCCCAAAAAGAAAGAAGCCATACTCTCTCAAGTATGACTTCTCTCCTTTTTCAAATTCTTTTTAAGGAAAAAGAATTACTCTTCTTCTGCGCCGTACAGTTTTACGAGTTTGTTCAGGTAAGTGTAACGGTCTTTTGCTTCCTGCTCGTTCTTGCCGAACAGTCTTTCTGCTTTCGCCGGGTTTGCACGTTTCAGAGAGTTGTAACGTACCTCGCCGTTCAGGAATTCCTGATAATCTCCTGACGGAGCCTTGGAATCCAGTGTGAATGCGCTCTTGCCTTCTGCAGCGAGTGCCGGGTTGAAGCGGAAGCAATGCCAGTATCCGGTCTGAACAGCGAGCTGCTCCTCGGTCTGTGCTTTGCTCATACCTTTCTTGATACCATGGTTGATACACGGAGCGTAAGCGATAATGAGGGACGGTCCCGGATATGCCTCTGCCTCTGCGATTGCTTTGACTGCCTGATTGTAATCAGCGCCCATAGCGATCTGTGCTACGTATACATAGCCATAGCTCATTGCGATGCTTGCCATATCTTTCTTCTTGGTTTCTTTACCGCCTGCTGCGAACTGTGCAACTGCACCGGTCGGAGTAGCTTTGGAGGACTGTCCGCCTGTGTTGGAGTAAACCTCTGTATCGAATACCATAACGTTGATGTCACGTCCGCTTGCGAGAACATGGTCAACACCACCGAATCCGATATCGTAAGCCCATCCGTCACCACCGAAGATCCACTGGGATTTCTTAGCGAGGAAGTCTTTGTTCTTAACGATGTCTCTGCAAACGTCGCAGTCAGCGTCTTTGATTGCTTCTACAAGTTTCTCGGTTGCAGTTCCGTTGGTAGCGCCGCAGTCAAAGGTATCCAGATACTCTTTGCATGCTGCTTTTACTTCTTCCGGAGCTTTCTCAGAGTTCATAACAGCTTCAACTTTGGCTTTCAGGCCGCCGCGGATTGCTTTCTGAGCAAGAAGCATACCATAACCGAACTCTGCGTTGTCCTCGAACAGGGAGTTGGACCATGCCGGGCCCTGTCCTTTCTCGTTTACAGTGTAAGGAGTGGACGGTGAGGAGTTACCCCAGATAGAGGAGCATCCTGTTGCGTTTGCGATGTACATTCTGTCACCGAACAGCTGGGTGATCAGTTTTGCGTAAGGAGTCTCGCCGCAGCCTGCGCATGCGCCGGAGAACTCAAGCAGCGGTTTCTTGAACTGGCTGCCCTTTACGGTATTTTCTTTGAATTTTGCTACAACGTCGGTCTTCTCCGGGAGAGCTGCTGCATAGTCGAAGTATTTCTGCTCTGCTTCGTGTGCTGCAAGGCTTTCCATAGCCAGCGCTTTCACACCCTTCTTGCCCGGGCATACGTTTGCACAGGAACCACATCCGGTACAGTCAAGCTGGGAAATAGCCATTGTGAAGGTGTAGTCCGGCATACCGGTCATCGGCATGGTCTGGATGCCTTCCGGAGCTGCTGCTGCTTCTTCTGCGGTCATGGCAACCGGACGGATAACAGCGTGCGGGCAGACGAAGGAACATCTGTTACACTGGATACAGTTTTCCGGATTCCATACAGGTACATTTACAGCGATACCACGTTTCTCGTATGCGGATGTGCCGGACGGAGTTGTTCCGTCTACGTAGTCTGCAAATGCGGATACAGGCAGGTTGTTTCCTTCCTGGGAAGTTACTTTTGCCTGGATGGTATTTACGAATTTAACAGCGTCAGCGCGGCCGCTCTCTGCATGAGTTGTGGTCAGACCTTCATCTTCTGCATTTTTCCAGCTTTCCGGAACTGCAACTTCTTTGATCTGTTTTGCACCCTCATCGATAGCTGCCCAGTTCTTTGCTACGACATCATCACCTTTACGGCCATAGGTAGCTTTTGCTGCTGCTTTCATGAGTTCGATGGCTTTTTCTTCCGGAATGATCTTCGCAAGCTTGAAGAATGCAGACTGAAGAATGGTGTTGATACGGGTCGGTCCCATGCCGGTCTCGATACCGATCTTAACGCCGTCGATCACATAGAATTTAATGTTGTGGTTTGCGATGAATGCTTTTACCTGTCCCGGCAGATGCTCTTCCAGGCCTGCTTCATCCCATGGGCAGTTCAGAAGGAAGGTTCCTCCGTCTACCAGCTCTTCTACCATGTGATATTTGTTCACATAGGAAGGATTATGACATGCAACAAAGTTTGCTTTGTGGATCAGGTATGTGGATTTGATCGGTTTCTTACCGAAACGAAGGTGAGACATTGTAACACCGCCGGACTTCTTGGAGTCATAATCGAAGTAAGCCTGAGCGTACATGTCTGTGTTGTCACCGATGATCTTGATGGAGTTCTTGTTTGCACCTACGGTACCGTCTGCGCCAAGTCCCCAGAATTTGCAGTTGATGGTTCCTTCCGGAGTTGTTACCAGAGGAGCGCCAACCGGCAGAGACAGATTGGTAACATCGTCTACGATACCAATGGTAAATCTCTGTTTCTCTGTATTTTCATATACAGCAACGATCTGAGCCGGTGTGGTGTCCTTGGAACCAAGTCCGTAACGTCCTGTAAAGATCTTAACATCTTTAAACTTGCTGTCTTTTAATGCAGCAACAACGTCAAGGTACAGAGGCTCGCCAAGTGCTCCTGGCTCTTTTGTTCTGTCAAGAACGCTGATCTGTTTTACAGAATCCGGAATAGCATCGATCAGTGCCTGTGCGCAGAATGGTCTGTAAAGACGAACTTTAACAACACCGACTTTCTTGCCTGCTGCTACGAGGTAATCGATGGTTTCCTCGATGGTATCGCAGACAGAACCCATAGCGATGATGACGTGCTCAGCGTCTGCTGCTCCATAGTAGTTGAACAGTTTGTAATCTGTTCCGATCTTTTCATTAACTTTGTCCATGTATTCCTGAACTACTGCCGGAAGAGCATCATAGAACGGGTTACATGCTTCTCTTGCCTGGAAGAAGATATCAGGGTTCTGAGCAGATCCCATTTCTACCGGATGATTTGGATTTAATGCATTCTTACGGAAAGCATCAACAGCATCCATATCTACCATATCTTTCAGATCTTCGTAATCCCAAGTCTCGATCTTCTGAATCTCATGAGATGTACGGAATCCATCGAAGAAGTTGATGAATGGAACTTTGCCTTTCAGTGCTGCACAGTGTGCAACCGGTGTCAGGTCCATAACCTCCTGTACGCTGGATTCGCAGAGCATTGCGACTCCGGTCTGACGACAGGCGTAAACGTCTGAATGATCTCCGAAGATGGAAAGTGCGTGGCTTGCAAGGGCACGAGCGGATACGTTGAATACGCCCGGGAGCTGCTCGCCGGCAATTTTATAAAGGTTCGGGATCATAAGAAGAAGTCCCTGGGATGCGGTGTAGGTTGTGGTAAGAGCTCCGGCTGCCAGTGATCCGTGTACTGCACCTGCTGCTCCTGCCTCAGACTGCATCTCAGTTACCTGAACTTCCTGTCCGAAAATGTTCTTTCTTCCCTGGGTTGCCCACTCATCGGTATGCTCCGCCATAACGGATGAAGGGGTAATTGGGTAAATAGCTGCTACGTCGGTATACGCATAAGACGCATGTGCTGCAGCCTGGTTACCATCCATGGTTTTCATCTTTCTAGCCATTTGATTTTATCCTCCTTAAAAAATGATGACCAAAAATTACTTTGGCTTTTCTCAGGTTGGTGTTCTGCCGGGTTTCGGTTGCCTCCGCGCTTCGAAAAACCCGGATAAGGGCATGGCAATGCCACTATGTCCAGTATTTGAATTATAACACCGATTGGGCATTCTGTCCAGATTTTCTGTGGGTGTTCAGGGAAAAATACAAGTTTTTTACAACTTCTGGTAATTCCGCGTCGAATTTCTTGATAAAAAAAGAAGGAACGACCCGCATATTTTTTCTCTTCTGCGGACAGTTCCTTTGCTTCTTTTATTTCTGATTCTGCGCCTCAATCTGTTCTGCGAGGTCGGTTAGATAAACCCATCTCTCGGTTTTTTCTTCCAGAGCAGCTTCGGTCTTCTCTTTTTCCACCATCAGTTCGGCGAGCTTTGCAGAGTTGGTGGCGTTTTTGAGCATCTGATCGTCAAGCGATGCAATCTTTTCCTCGAGTACGGCGATATCGTCATCGATGGTCTCGTACTCGCGCTGTTCTTTGAACGTAAATTTCAGGCGGGTCGGACGGTTCTGCTTCCAGTCATTGTTCTTTGGCTTTGCAGGTTCGTCCGCGGACGTTTTGGACGGCGCTGCTTTTGCCGTTTCTTCCGCACTTCCGCCGAAACGGCGTTCTTTTGCTTCGAGGTAATCGGTGTAGCCGCCCTCGTACTGCAGAAGATTTCCGTTTCCGTCGAATTCGAAGATGCGGTCCACGACGTTATCCAGGAAATAGCGGTCGTGGGAAACGGTGATGACGATGCCGACGAACGTGTTCAGGAAATCCTCAAGCACGGTCAGGGTCGGGATATCAACGTTGTTGGACGGCTCGTCGAGGATCAGAACATTGGCGCCGCTCACTAAGACGGATAAGAGATACAGTCTCCGTTTTTCGCCTCCGGAGAGTTTGGAAATCGGGGTGTACTGCATATCCGGTGTGAACAGGAAGCGTTCGAGCATCTGCGATGCGCTGATGCGGCCGTCACGGGTCTGGACATACTCAGCGATATCTTTCACGTAGTCGATCACGCGCTGATTCGTATCCATGTCCGGCTCTTCCTGTGCCAGATAGCCGATGCGGATCGTGTCGCCGATTTCGATGGTTCCCGCATCCGGCAGGACTTCTCCGGTGATCATCCGCAGCATTGTGGATTTTCCGCAGCCGTTCGGGCCAATGATGCCGACACTCTGGTTCCGCAGGAAGATGTATTCGAAATCTTTCATCAGCGTTTTATCGCCGAAGGCTTTGCTGACGTTATGGAATTCAATCGTTTTCTTTCCCATGCGGGTCTCGACAGCATCCATCTCCACGACAGCGTCTGCGGTCGGTGCCGTGCCATTTTTGAGTACTTCGAGACGTTCGAGTCTGGCGCGCTGTTTTGTGCTTCTTGCGCGGCAGCCGCGTTTCGCCCATTCGAGTTCCATGCGCAGGATGCTCTGGCGTTTCCGTTCAGAGGCGAGTTCCATCTCCTCGCGCTCAGCTTTCAGTTCCAGAAAACGGGAATAGTTGGAATCGTAGCTGTACATTTTTCCGTGGCTGATTTCGAGGATGCGGTTCGACACTTTATCCAGGAAATAACGGTCATGGGTGACCATAAAGACGGTTCCGCGGTAATTTTTCAGGTAATCCTCGAGCCAGGAGAGCATCGCATTGTCGAGATGGTTTGTCGGCTCGTCGAGGATCAGGACGTCAAAATCGGACGCAAGCACTTTTGCCAGGGCAACCTTGCGGCGCTGGCCGCCCGAGAGGGTGTCGATTTTTGCGTCGTATTCGGTGATACCGAGCTGTACAAGGTTGCTCTGCACCTGCCAGTCCTCCTCATCGCCGGAAAGGGCGTAGGA
>OLWG01000582.1_pt1 | contig 12409 bp, 15 predicted proteins | sample 1673721 | NCBI WGS metagenome assembly OLWG01 (sample SAMEA103958125, study PRJEB25191) | human gut metagenome | reverse complement strand
TGCATTCCAATAGGGAGCATCAATAAAGACATACTTTTTTCCTGAGATAGTCTGCATCTTGGCATTAGCTGGCATATCCATAGAAATCTCCTCCTTGCTAGATATAATTATATACCTATCAGAAGGAATTTTCAAGCCGTTTGTTGGTGAAAATATAATAAAAATACCAGTATTTATCAGATTCCTAGCCGGAAACCCAAATACTTCCTAGATATAAAATCACGGGACTGCAGGTTACTATGCTGTACGATTACTGTACGTTTTTTAGAATCTGTTAATAGTATAGCATGAAACAGGTGAAAAATGAAAAATGTTAGCAGGAGTTAAAGTGAGTTGAATATAGAATAAGGAGAGCCTACGATAACGGCGTAAAGAAAAATCCCCATGAGCAAAAGCTGCGTGGGGAGTTTTGATGGGTTATTTCAGATGATCGTAGAATTCATCAGAAAATACTGGATAATATTCATTTCCAAATTTCCGATATAGAGTTCCATAAAATTTAAGATTATAGCATAAATAAAATGCGGCTTCACTAGCCGGCATAACAACACTCTTTTGAGCTTCGCAGCCATTGGGATCGATATAGTAAGAAGTGGTTAAACCTCTCTTGTCTTTAGTTATGTTATACATTTCTGTTTTGTTATAGTCATAAAAAATGCGGAAAGTTCTAATAACATTAGGAGTTGTATTACCTTTGTCAGCGTGATCTACATAAAGTACATTAACTGCAAGTATATAGTAGGGAGGATCGTATCTTTCACAAACAAGAGAGCTTTTATCTAAGAAGGAACTTACTCCCTGTTTCCAATCAATCATAGGGAAATTCTTATTTCCGTTTAAATAATTACTATTAACTTCCGCAGCACGGCACGTCATGCCTGCAAAAACAACAAGAATAGCAAATAAGAGGGCGGATATAATCTTCTTGAGAGACATAGTGAGGACCTCGCTTTGTTGTAAATGAGGAATCTATAAATCAGAGATGAAAATTCTATAGATTATTTTTATAGAAACCTTTCTGCGGAATAGAGAGATAAAGGGAGGTACTTCCATTTCGGAAATTAACACTATAATTGAAAGTAGTGGTTATAGCATTTATAGAACATATAATTAGCAGCTCTTCCAATCCCTGAGAAGGACCCACACTTTTGTGGGGGAATATCCGGCAGGTTATCTAGGGCTATAGTGCCATCACTATTATACATTTTAGAGTAAGTTTCTGAATATGTAATCCCGGAATAAATATGTATTATATCTAGGTATTTCTTTATGAGCTCATCTCTAGATATTTTAGGGTTATCTAAAATCAAACGTTTTGTTATTGTCTCCATAGACTGATTATAGTCGTAATTAATAATTCTTGTATCTTGAATAATTGCGCCGTGGTCAATAAAATATGTTTTCCCGCGGATTGTGTAAAGAGGTGGAGCGCAAAGTAAGACTTCTACAGAATCTTTATCTACATACATACTTCCCGTATAATAACATCCAGTTTCATCCATTACTTCATAAACTTTTACATAACGAATTGGATCATTCTCTATCTCTGATAAGGAAATGGCAGATATAGTAAAAGGAATCAATATAAAACAAAGTAAGATTGAAAAGAAGCTCTTTCGCATAAAAACACCCCATTAGAGTACAATAGGCAATTGAAAATCGACTTTGCACGGAATTAGAACAATCAGTTTCTTACTGGGAGATTGATAAATAGGATATAAATGTATTTGATTTGTAAATTATGCAGGGTAAATGATTTATTTGATTATTTTTGGGGGGATTCTTTGAAAAATTATTCAATATGTTAAGGTTCCCCAGGAAGAGTTAATTGAAAAAGGGGAATAAAAGCATGGTAAAAGTAGTAATCAGCCATTTTATAATTTGGCGAGCTTGGCAGCGGGAATGGATAATGTATGGAACTTGAAGGAATAAGGGATCCATCATAGTGATAATAACATCCCGCGGAGTTATTTACCTTTATACCGCCGCTTTTTTCTAAGTCATAGTAGGCTAAGTTTCTTGAATCAGAGTCAGACTGTTGGCTATGGTGTCGATGTAATTTTTCAATAATAGGAATCACATTTTTATCGCAGTTATAGGTGAATATTTGATTATATTGGACTATCATATTAGTTTCATGGTTTACTAGATAAGCAGTACCTTGGATTCGAATCATAAAGAAAACAGGTTGATCATCAATAGTGAGATTATGGAAGTTTTTAATATAAATTGTTTTGGGCTCAATATAGCTTGTTGTATGTAGGTCTTTATCAATCAGGAAATATTTATCCGGATTGCTTTGCAACTCAGATAGAGAAATCGCAAAGGCAGAGAATGGAATAAAGAAAAAAGTGAGTAAGAGTAAAAAGATCTTTTTCATAAATACCATCCTTATCAAAAAATTGGAAATATGTCTTAATACAGGTTTTTTGAGTCATATTTAGGATCGAAGTAAATATTATAGCATTTGTAGAACATATAGTTAGCAGTGTGATAAGCCGGAGAATTACCACCAACAGATTGATCAAAAAAATTCTTTTCAGTTTCTATGTAGTCACCGGAAAGAGAATAGGTATATACATCCGTTTCGGTAAATTTTATTCCAGTATTAGCTTTGATTTCATTCCATAAGGCATTCCCACGATCAGCATCTGTGATATATGGATTATTGGGCATAAGATCTTTTCTTAAATTCACTGAGCTTCTATCATAGTCATAATTAAATATAACTGTAGATTTCTCAATACAATTACCTGTATATGAGACATAGTATATCTTTCCTTGAATTGTATAGTAGGGAGGAGCATAGCGGAGTGATTGAATGGAGTAAGAATCTACATACATAGTGGTAGTTTGCCCTTCAGCTACTTTTACATAGCGTCCGGGATCACTTTGGATTTCGGAAAGTGAAATGGCAAAGGCAGAGAAAGGAATCAGGATAAGTCCAAGTAAGAGCAGTAGAATCTTTTTCATCGAGAGCATCCCCTTTTAGTAATTATCTAAACTTATTCTAGCGCCAAGACTAATTACCAGAATATATAAATAATTTATATATATATCTAATATAAATGACTATAGTGTTCGGGAAGATTGGGGGAAAGGCGAAAAATTTTTGAGGGGAGAAAAGAGAAAACCATGGGATCGAACTTTGTCCAGGAAAATCAACCCTATCCGCCCTTCGGGCGCCTTCCCCGTCTGGGAAGGCGGGTACTCGCTGCGCTCGCGGAAATCAACCCTAACCGCCACTTCGTGGCCCTCCTTCCCCGTCTGGGAAGGTTGATACCACTTATTTGCTTCGCAAAGGGAAAACAGGCAAACCGGCCTTCGGCCCTGAAAAGCAATCTTCTCATATCTTCCAAGAAAAAAGACCCTCGCGGGTCTTTTTCTGTGGTTGGATCCTTACGCTTCCTTTCATTCCACCATTTGTTCTGGCGGATTGTCCATGGGGGAGCGGAAGGGTTTGTATTTTTTGTTTTGTGTCGGGAGCTGGAGGCAGCTGGAGAATGTGGGGTCGGTTTTGAACTGGAGGTAGTGTTTGACGAAGTTGTTGTTTTCGAGGTCGGTGTCTTTGATCATGGATAGGCCGGCTTCGGTGATGTAGACCTGGATGGTTCTGGTTTTCTTGCAGGTATAGGCGTGCAGGAGGCCTGTGGCGAAGAGTTTTCTTAGTTCTTTTTGGAAGGATTCGGAGACGGTTTCGAATTCCCAGTTGTCTTTTCCGATGCGTTTTCTGCGGTAGAAGAGGAGGCCCATTTTGTTGCCTACGAAGATGTTCATGGTGTTGTCGATACAGAAGGGCTGTCTCAGGTTATTGAAATAGTAGATGGTGCGGAGGGTGAGGTAGTCGTATAGGGTGAAGGGACACCATGAGACTTTGTCCAGGGTTTCTCGTATATTTCTTAGGACTTCGCCCGTGATCGGCGCGTATATGTCGAAGGTTTTGCTTGAGTAATAGGGCGTGGTTTTGTGGTCGCTGAAGCGGAAGCTGTAGTACATGCCGTCTTTTCTTCGGATGAGGGCGTAGGCGGAGGCGTATTGGCGGCCGCAATAGAGGAGTTCGAGTTTTTCGTCTTCGTATAGGATGGTTTGTAATTTTTCTTCGATTTCCTGGCGTTTGGCGATAAGTTCTTTTTGTACGGTTTTCATGATGGGTTCTCCTTTCGTTTGACAGTGGTTCATCGGTCTGGTTTGCTATCTTCATTATAAGGAAAAGGATGACAGGAACTGTCGAGAGGAGAGAGAGGGAAAAATTTTCTTTAAGGAGAGAAGGAGAAAATCATACAACCGGACTTTGTCCGAGGAAATCAACCCTCTTTGAAAACCATAAAACCAAGGCGAGCGCCTTGAGGAAATGCAACTCATCCGCCCGGCATCAGAATTTATGGCCGGTCACCTTCCCTTCCAGGGCAAGGTGAAAGGTCTTCCACTTTGGCGTTCACCGCTATTTTCGATTTCCCGCATCAAAAAAAGGACTCTTTCGAGTCCCTTTTTTGTTTCAGGTTGATTCTTTTATTCTCCCCAGATTTTATCTGCGTAGTCGCGGATGAGTCTGACTTTGGCCCATTGTTCTTCTTCAGTGAGGGCGTTGCCTTCTTCGGTGGAGGCGAAGCCGCACTGGGGGCTCAGGCAGAGCTGGTCTTTGGGGACGTACTGGGAGGCTTCTTCTACGCGTGCCTTGACGTCTTCAAATTTCTCGAGCTGCGGGAATTTGGAGGTGATGAGGCCGAGGGCGACCTGCTGTTTCTGGATGTGCTTCAGCGGTTCGAAGCCGCCTGCGCGGTCGGAGTCGTATTCAAGGAAGAATCCGTCGATGTTGCAGTGGCCGAAGAGGATTTCAGCGACCGGATCGTATCCGCCGGAGGAGAACCAGGTGGATCTGAAGTTGCCGCGGCAGATGTGCATGGTGATTTTCATGTCAGCTGGTTTGGCTTCGAGGGCGAGGTTGATCATTTTCACGTAGTTCTTTTCGATCTTGTCGAGGTCGAGCCCTCTTGCTTCGTAGGCTTTTCTCTTGTCAGGATCGCAGAATTCGCCCCAGGAGGTGTCGTCGAACTGGAGGTAGCGGCAGCCTGTTTTGTAGAAGGTGCGGATAGCTTCCTGGTAAGCGAGGGCGATGTCTCTGTAGAGGTCGTCTTCGTTCTTGTAAAGGTCGATCGGCTGGTAGTTTTCTTCACGGACGCAGCAGATGAGGTGGAGCATGCTCGGGGACGGGATGGTCATCTTGGCCATGGTGTCTCCTGCGACGCTCTTCAGATATTCGAAGTCTTTGACGAAGGGGTGATCGCCGAAGCCGATTTTGCCGGTGATTTTCACGGTAGCGGCTTTGGGTTGGTGGCCTTTGAAATGGACGGACCATTCTTCGGCCTTGACCTTTCCTACTCCTTCAAGGTTTTTAAGGAAGTCCAGATGCCAGTAAGTGCGGCGGAATTCTCCGTCGGTCACGGCATGGAGACCATTTTCGATTTCCTTGGCGACAAGTTTCTTGATTTCTTCGTCTTCGATTTGGCGAAGTTCGGAAGCTGTGATTTTGCCTGCTTCCAGATTGCGGCGCGCTTCATGAATGACTTGTGGACGCAGGAAGCTTCCTACGACGTCATTGCGGAACGGCGGTACGTTTCTTGTTCCCATATGGACACATCCTCTCAGTACTCGGAATCTATTGATTCGAAAAACGGCAGATCGCGGGATTTCCCGCTGCCGGGTAATTCAAGTATAGCATTGAATGAGGATGGCTCTCAAGGAAATAGGGGGTATTCAAGGTTGGCATTTTCGCAATCTATTATGATTTTTATCGAAATAGAAACGATGCGTTTTCCTGACAGGGAAGTGACCGGATATAGAAATTGACCATAAGTCATTGCAAGACAAATGCTTTTTTAGTATACTGTAAGAAATAGTATGCTTAGTGACAGTGAGGAGGCATCATGGCTTTAACGAAGAAGGCGGAAAAGACGCGTTCAAGGCTCTTGGAATCCGCAAGACGGCTGATTAGTGAGAGAGGATTTGACCACGTGTCTGTAGAGGATATCACAAAAGACAGCGGCGTGGCGAAGGGTACATTCTACCACTATTTCGAATGCAAGGAAGAGGTCGTGGCGGAGCTTTCCTTCCAGTCGATCCAGACCATCATCAAGAAGGCGATCGATTATGACGGAGACGTCAGGGAACGCTGCCTTTACTACTTCATCGAGCTTTACAAGGATGCTTCCTGGTCGGGCGTGCGCCTGGTGCGCCAGTGGATGAAGGAAACGATGGAGGCGGAAACGCCGGATTCCCGGACGAGGGAATGCCTCGACGGCATCCGCAATACGGTCATGGATATCTTCGTGACCGGCCTTGGCAAGGGAAAAGGCGAGCTCCGTGCAGATGCCCCGCTCGATATGCTCTCCAAACTGCTGATGAGCCATTTCTTCGGCGTCCTCACGATCTGGTGCATGATGAATGGCGAATGGGACATCGTGGCTGATGCCGATGTCTACGCGAAGACGGATATAGACAACCTTCTCGGTGCTTATATTGAAGAATAAACAATTGAAAACGGACCCTGCTCTGGTGGAAACTCCAGAAACAGGGTCCGTTTTCGTTTTTGAAAGGTAGTTTGGAAAAAGAGTGATACGGAGAGACAGGAAATGTGGGAGCACCTGTCTCTCCAGGTCCGGCGTTCGGGAGTCCGGACCATAGGATGGATCCAGCCAGTTGATTCTTTCGGCCGTGTCCTGGGCGTGGGCGCGCCGGACAATTGGGAAGGCTCCTGCCTGCGGAAGGTGGTGCTGGCAGAAGTTAACGGCCTTCAAAATATTTGGCTGTGAAATGTATCAGCGAAAGAGAAGCGACCTGCGATATGGCGCCGCAGGCAGGTTCCAGGGAGGTGCTCCGGGGTATTCCGGATGATGCCTTATTCCTTTTAGGCTCCTTTGCTTTCGCCTGACTATAATATACATGGAATTTTTTTCATGAAATATAATAGATTTTAAAGTTTTTATGAAGTTTGAAATGAGTGTCAGGCGCAGGAGGAAAATGCATGAAAAAAGCCGAAAGAGACGGGATATTTTGTCTCTTTGCGGCTTCTTTTCATGAATTGGATGGTAGTGGAAATTCATGCACTTTCTGCCCTTTTCTTATGAGCCAGATTCTGCGATTTCGCGCCCGTTTTTTTCTCCGTGTAGGTTATGAATTTTTCAGACGCCCAGGCGGTGAAATAACCGATCGCGGCGCCTCCGATGACGTCGCTCGGGTAGTGGACGCCTAGGTAAAGCCTCGAGAAGGCGATAAGCGTGGCGAGGGTGAGCGCAGGAATGCTGAATTTCTTCGGCATGTAATGGTAGAGGACGAAAGCAGCGGCAAAGGAAGCAGAGGAATGGCCGGATGGGAACGACCAGTCCGTCGGCTCATGGATGAGCGGCTGCAGGTCCGGATATGTGTCAAAGGGACGGGCTCTTTTGAAAATATGCTTCAGGATGCCGTTCGTCAGGATGAGGTTCATTGCCAGGGAAAGAAATGTGGCATACCCGACCTTCCTGTATTTCTTCGTGCAGATGAGGACGATGGCGAGGGCCAGCCAGATGAAGCCTGCATTTCCTAGGTCCGTCATGGATTCCAGGAAATCCGTCAGCTTCGGAGTGCGCATGAAGTCCTGAATCAGGTAAAGCGAGCCTATTTCAAAGTTATCAAAAGCAAACATCTGCCATCACCTCGTTTCGTCATTTTAAGTATATCATGAGGTGCTTTCTGAAAATCTAATAAACGATAAAATTTTGTTTAAATATGGAAGGGTTTCCTGCATTGAAAAAAGGAGCTGTGAAGGTATCGTTTTCTTTCACAGTTCCTTTTTTCGGAGGGGTTGGAATTAATCATCTATGCGATAAAATGGTCACGCATGCTCGGCGGATTTCCTGCCGGGGCGTTTGGCCATGATGGCGGTGACTTTGGTTCCTGTGTCTTTGCCGAAGAAGCCGGTGATCTTTTCAGAGAGCCATGCGGAGAAGTATCCGACGAATACGCCGGCGAAGACGTCGGTGGGATAGTGGACGCCGAGGTAAAGTCTCGAGAAGGAGATGAGCGCGGCGAGAACGAACATAACAATGCTGAATTTCTTCGGCAGGTAATGGTAGAGGACGAAAGCAGCAGCGAAGGACGCTGATGCATGGCCGGACGGGAAGGACCAGTCGGCCGGGCGGTGGATCAGGACCTGAAGGCCGCCGTAGGTGTCAAAGGGGCGGGGGCGCTGGACCAGGTGCTTCAGGATGCCGTTGGCAAGAATGACATTGATGACAAGCGCGAGCATCGTCGTAAGTCCTGCTTTTCTGCATTTCCTGATGGTCATCAGAAGGACGGCAAGGGCGATCCAGACATAGCCGTTATTCCCCAGGTCAGTCATGAATTCCAGAAAGCTCGTCAGAATCGGCGAGCGGAGGGAGTCCTGGATCAGGTACAGGACTCCTATATCAAAATTGTTCAGTGCAAATATGGTAATCACCTCGATGAAATAAAGATACCATGAGGTGATTGACTCAATGCAAACAATTCCTAAAATTTTCTTTAATTCAGGCAAAGAAATGTTTAAGCGGGGCGGATGATGATATCCTGAGAGGATTCGTCCTGTTTTCGATACGTATGATTACGTATATAATAAAGAAAATGGTGCGATGGAGGGATTCTCATGAAATATGTTTATCCAGCTGTTTTTCATGCTGAACCGGAGGGCGGGTATACGATTTCCTTTCCGGATATAGAGGGCTGTCTTTCTCAGGGAGAAACGATTCAGGAATGCTGCGAGATGGCAGAAGATGCACTGACATTGATGCTCTGGGATATGGAAGAAAATCACATTTCAGCACCGTCTCCGACGCCAATCAATGAGGTGCATAAAGAAAACAAAGATGATATCGTCACTTTGGTCAAAGCGGATACACTGGCGTATCGGAGAAAGTACGATACAAAAGCCATCAAGAAGACGCTGAGCATCCCGCAGTGGCTTGATACGATGGCGCAGGAAAAAGGCGTCAATTTCTCAAATGTCCTCCAGCAGGCACTGATTAAAGAATTAAATATCCGGTAAGGCGAAGGATACTAAAAAAGCACCGCTGTATGGCTCATTCCAAGTCATGCAGCGGTGTTCTTTTACTCTATTTTGTTTCGTTCACTTAATTTTCATCATTAAGAGCTTTAGTCATATCACCTTGCAGATCTGTACAAATATTATTTGTGCCATCACCATCAAGGATATATTGTTTCATATCGATGCCTTCCGGCTGTTTATGTGCGGGATTGGGAATCGGTATATAGATCTCGTGACCATGCCATTTTTTCCCCGTAGGCTTTGCTCCCAGGTATCCTCTTGATAAGGCAATTTTTTCCGGCGTTTTCTCAAAGTTTCTGGATAATGCGAAGCCCCATTTCATGGAATTAAATTTCTTATAGAGCGGTACCCAAAAAACGCCCAGCATCTCCGTATAGCGGGACATGGAAATGTCTCCGATATCCAGGAGGTCTCGCCAGCCGAAGTCATAGAGGAGTATGGCTGTCTCCCTCTTGGCATCAGAGTCGTTGCCGCAGTAGAAAGCAGTAAAGGGAGCATAGTCAGAGTCATTATCATCATAATTGAAATCCATCATGGAGCTGCCGATGTAGTTCAGGGTTTTTACCACTCTGGTCTCTGGGAGAAATTTCTGGATTTCTTCGCCAAGGCTTGTGTTTCCGCTGTACTTAGGATCAAGGGAAATATGGCCGTCTTCATAGTGGAATGGATTCGAAGTGTCAATCAGAATTTTTCCATTGAGGTGATCTTTTCCTGCCAGTTCCAGTGCTTCGATAGCATGAATTCCCTGCGTGCAGTTGAAGACGCGTTCCCCGAATTTGGCAGCATCTTCAAATGTTCCGTAATAGGCATGGCTGCCATGTTCTTCAGCCCATTTCTGCGCTTTTTCGCTCGATGCACTTCTGGCACCCATCATGACTTCATGGCCGAGGTCGATTAATTTGCTTGCGATGACATGTCCCACATCGCCTGTTCCCGATACTCCGTACTTCATTTCCTTCATCCCTTCTTCATCAACGTATGATTATCTTTAAGAAGGATTCATCTGTGTCATGCATTTTTCCTTCTTATCCTAATTATAACTTTTAGTGTGACAATAATAGACTTTGTCAAAAGGAAATGTAAAAAAATCTGATAATTTCTTCCATCAAAAAGGACTGTGATAAATGATTATCCATTTACCACAGCCCTTTTCATTTTTCTTACCATCCGCTCTTTTTCCAGAAGGAAGGGATGAAGATGGCAAGGAGTGTGACGGATTCGAGTCTGCCGAAGAGCATGGAGAGGCAGACGACAAATTTGCTGAAATCGGGGAGTGCCGAGTAGGTACAGGTGGCTCCGAACTGGCCGAAGGCCGGGCCTGCGTTGGACATGGTGGAGAAGGAGACTCCGATGGCGTCCATGAAGGCGACTCCGTCCATCATCATGCATGCGGCCCAGAGTGTGGAGAGGGCCATGTAGATGAAGAAGAAGCAGAGGACGCGGAATATGGTGTCCTGGGAGTATCTTTCGTGGGATACGGTGACGTGGAGGACGGCTCTCGGGTGGATGTGGAGCTTCAGAATCGAGGTGAGGCTCTTCACGAGGAGGATGAGGCGGATGACTTTCAGGCCGCCTGCGGTAGAACCTCCGCAACCGCCCACGATGATAATGAGCAGGATGATGAATTTCGCAAAGGACGGCCACTGGTCGAAGTCCGCAGAGACGAAACCTGTCGTCGAGGAGAGGGAGGCGGACTGGAAGAAGGTCTCACGGAGTGCTTCCACGAATCCGTAATTTCCCTGAAGGACTAAGGAAATCGTCATAAGGACCGTCGCTGCCAGGACGATGCCGATGTAGGTGCGGAATTCCATATCGCCGGTAATGGCGGAAAGGCCGCGTTTCCTTGCTTCGACGTAAATCCCGAAGTTGGCGCTCGAGATGATCATGAAGAAAGCGATGACGAGCTCAAGGACGGGGTTGTTATAGTAGGCGATGCTGGCGTCCTTCGTGGAGAAGCCGCCGGTCGCAATCGTCGAGAACGACGTGTCTATCGCATCAAGGAAGGTGAGGCCGCAGAGCATGTAGGCCGCGGCGGCAGCAATCGTGAAAATGAGGTAGACGGTGAAGAGGGCAGAGGCTGTCTCCTTGATCCTTGGAAGGGCTTTCGAGGAGGTGGGGCCGGTGCTTTCCGCATTGACCATCTTCGCACTGCCGCGCCCGATCTGCGGGAAGATGGCGACGAAGATGACGATGATGCCGAGGCCTCCCAGCCAGTGCGTCATGGCGCGGAAGAAGAGGATGCTCTGCGGGACAGCGCCAAGGTCGTCGATGACGGTCGCGCCGGTGCCGGTGAGGCCGGAGATGCTTTCGACGAGGCTGTCCAGGGGCCCCAGTGTTCCGCTGAATATATAAGGCAGCGCGAAGAGGAGCGAGACGAAGAGCCAGGAGAGCGCGGTGATGGCCGTGCCTTCTCTGGGCGTCAGGCTGTTTTCCTGCGCGACGCCTCTTTTTTTGAGAACCACGCTTGCAAGACCCGCGACGGCCATGGAGAAGATGAAGGCGAGGATCGGGCCTCCCATGATGAGGGAAATGGCCAGAGGCAGCGCCATCATAGCCCCGCTGACGAGCATGATGCGGGAAAGCATGGTGTAAATGACTTTAAGATTCATTGCTTAATCCCCGCCTTTGAAGAAGGAAAGGACGTCGGAGGCCTGGTCGGCTTCGACGATGACGATGGCCCTGTCTCCGGCATGGAGGGCAGAGCGGCCGTCAGGGATGAAGGCTTTGCCGTCACGGACGTACGTGCCGATGAGGCAGCCCTTCGGAAGATCGACGTCCATCAGGCGGCGTCCGTCGAGCGGAGAGCCTTCCTGCACGATGACTTCGACAGCCTGGACGCACGCACCTTCGAGGAGGCTGACGCGTTCGATGGAACCGCTTCGTACGAAGGAGAGGACTTCGCCGGCAGCCAGAAGCCTGGTCGCAAGGACGATGTCGACGCCGACCTGCTGCATGAGGGCGACGTACTCGGTGCGGACGACGCGGACGATGGTCTGGCGGGCGCCGAGGTGCTTGGCCAGGAGCGCCATCATCATATTCAGGCGTTCGTCGCTTGTGATACAGATGACGATATCCGCATCCTCGACGCCTTCCTGCTTCAGAAGATCGATGTCGGTCCCGTCGCCGTAAAGGACGATGCCCTTCTTCAGGCGGGAAGCGACGAGGCGGCAGTGGTCCCTGTCGTTATCGATGACTTTGACGGAAATGCCCTGTTCTTCCAGCATGGGGGCGAGAATCTGCCCCGTGCGGCCGGCCCCGATGATGAGAGCGCGGCGGATGCGGCGCTGGTAATTGGCGGCCCCGACATTCTGCGGAAGCTCGGCGACAGTT
>OLWG01000581.1_pt1 | contig 12415 bp, 7 predicted proteins | sample 1673721 | NCBI WGS metagenome assembly OLWG01 (sample SAMEA103958125, study PRJEB25191) | human gut metagenome | reverse complement strand
ACGAGACGATCGACGATCGAGAGGCCCAGCCCTACGCCGCTCACGCCGCCCGCCGACGGCAGGCGCACGAACTCCTGAAAGATGCGCTCCCGCTCCTCGGGGCCGATTCCCCGACCCGTATCGCTGACACGGAACAGCAGCCGCCCCTCTTCCAACCAGGCGTCAAACGCGACGAACCCCCGGTCGGTGAACTTGATCGCATTGGAAAGCAGGTTCTCGGCGATCTGCCGCACACGCGAGGGATCGCCCGCGACCTGTCCCGAAAGTTCGGCGGCGAGCGTACACCGCAATTCGATTCCTTTGGCCGCAGCCACCGGCTCGAACCCGGTGCAGACAGCCGTAAACAGATCGGCCGGAGAGAAGGCGATGCGATTGACGGCGACTTTGTTGGAGTCGAGTTTGTAGAAATCCAGCAGGTCGGTCACCAACTCCAACAGGTGATCGGCCGAGCTCTTCATATGATCCAGATAAAGCGCACCCCGCTTGCCCAGGTCCAGACGCGTAAGTAGATCGATATAGACCATGATCGAACCCAGCGGGGCCTTGATGTCGTGCGTAATGGTGAGCATCAGCTTCTCACGGGCCTCCAGCAAGGCTTCGTTGTGGCGATTGGCCGCTTCGAGCTGGCGTTTGTAACGGTTGCTGCGGTTCACGTCCCGCCAGAGGATTCCGACGAAGAGCAGCATCACCAGCAGCGATCCGGCAGCCACCGAGCCCAGAATGACGAGCGAGCTGCGCCGCACCTGTTCACGAGCCTGCATCCGCTCCCAGAGATAGGCCGTCTCCTCCTCCTCGAAGTCGATAATCAGGCGGTAAATCCGCTGATTGATCTGCTGGTTGTTGCGTTGCAGCCGCAACCCCTCCCGCCACGCCTTGTCGTAAAGGGCCAGCCGCTCGCTGGTCACCCGCTGCTCCAGATCCTGCAGCACTACGGCGATGGTATCCCCCAGACTCATCTGCCGAGGCGGAGCGTCGATCCGCACCCGGGTCTTCACCACCACCTGCGAATCGTTCTTGGGCGGGCTGAACAGGTCGCCGAACCGGCGGAAGAAATTGCGCTTCTTTTTCGGAGCCACGCGCACCGTATCGCGGACCAGGATCGTATCGGGTTCGATAGTCGGTTGCGACAGGGAGTCCAGCATGGGAATCATCCGCTGGATATTTTCGCTCAACAACGTCGCCGTGCCCGCCGAACGCAGGTTGCGGTCCAGAGCCTTGATCCCCTGCTCCTTGCCGGCGATCAGCCGCACGATCGTGTCCAGACGCATCTGCTGCGACTCGTCGTCCGCACGCATACGGAGCGAATCGATGCACTCCCGTACCAGCCGGAGTTCGCGTTTGTAACGATTCTCGTAGCTGGCATAACCGGCCACCAGCATCTGACCGTATGTTTCGGCCTCATAGAGATGGTAGAGAGTCTGATTGACCAGTCCGCGCCGCCGCCGAAGCTCCTGCTGGCTGTGGTCCGGTTCGAGGAGCGCTCCGGTCTGGCGCCAGACGTAGATCATGGCCGTCAGGCCGATCAGGGCAATCAGCACGTAACCCACGACGATTTTGGTGCGTACGAATTTAGACTCTTTCATCATAGCGGATCGACTTATCCTTCGCCCAAAGATAGCATCTGTTTCGGTGATTTTCGCTGCGGAAAGCCTTTTTCTTTCCAAAGCCTTTCCGCAAGGGGGTCTGCACCCTATTTGATCCGGGCGATGATCCTCTCCAGCGTCAGCTCACGCACCGCATCGCGTCCGATCCGGCGGGCTGCCGCCCCCTCCTTCGCCGCCAGTCTGCGGGCCAGCGCCAGCGCATCGGGGTAAAGCCCCCGGCTGCGTTTGCCGATCTGCCGCAGGGCCCAATTCACGGCTTTTCCGATCCGGACGCGGGAATCCTCCGCACCCCGTTCGATCAGCGGCAGAAAGGCCCTGAAATCGTCGTCCGAAGCCCGTTTATCCCCGACGGCGAGCGTAGCCAGCAGAGCGAACCCCGCCCGTCGGGTAAACTCCTCGTCCGAAGCGGCGTATTCGCGCACCTTGCCGTAAGCGTACGACGTATAGCGGAACAGGTTGATACAACACTGGTCGCACAGGTCCCACGACCGAAATTCGGCGACCCAGGCATCCATCTCCTCCGGACGGAACAGCGCCGGATCGGCGATCATCGACGCCAGGATCCGCCCTTCGTGCACCGGCCTGCGGTAGAGTTCCAGCGCCAGCGCATGATTCCGGCCGATCTTCAGCGCCAGACGCCGCAGATCGACCACCCGCACCCCGACCACCAGCCGGGCGTCGATTCCGAACCGCACCATTCCCTCCCGGAACTCCGGATTGGCATGGGCCGCAAGCCACTCCAAGACCTCTTCGCAGGTCATATCCTTTCCTTTTTTCGTCTTCATCTCTATCTCACTTATCCGCACGAATGAAATTCTAAAAATAGTCATTTATTTTATTTCTGCAAACCGATCCGAAAAGAAGGACGGTTTTCATACCCCGCAATGCGTAAATTTCATCCGACCGTTTTTCAACATCGAAAAGGGGAGAACGCTGCGAGCGTTCTCCCCTTTTCGATTCGCGGACATGCGCCTGCAAAGCAAACGCACATTCGCCGTATTTCCAGTTACTTACGCTTCTTGTCCGCTTTCTTGGCGTTTTTCTTCGAAGCCTTCGTCTCCTTTTTCTTCACATCCTTCTGATCGCATGCCTTGGTGCAGTCGCTCTTCACGAGGGTCATCTCGTCGAGCAGCCAGTCCGCACCCGCGAACTTGTCGATCACGAAGAGCACATAGCGAACGTCCACGCCGATAGTACGCTGTACATCCGGCTCGAAGGCGATATCGCCCGACATAGCCTCCCAGTTACCGTCGAAAGCCAGACCGATCAGCTCGCCGCGGCTGTTCATCATCGGCGAACCCGAGTTACCGCCCGTGATGTCGCAGTTGGCCAGGAACGCTACGGGAAGTTCGCCCTTGCAGTTGGCATAGGGACCGAAATCCTTCGCCTCGTAAAGCTCCTTGAGCTTGGCGGGAACGACGAATTCGGGATTCGAAGAATCCTCCTTCTCCATCACGCCCTTGAGCGTCGTGTAGTAATCATATACCACGCCGTCGGCAGGTTCATAAGGCAACACCTGACCGTAAGTCAGACGAATGGTGAAGTTCGCATCCGAATACCAGGCCTTGTCGGGCTGCATGCGCATCAGACCGGCTACGTAAAGACGATGTCCGTCCGCATATTTCTGCAGGTTGGGTACGGCCTTCTCGCGCAGCTCCTTCATCTTGTTCAGAACCGACGTAGCCAACACTACCGCCGGATCGTTCTTGATCTGCTCGGACGTAGCGGCCGATGCCTTGGCCTCGTCCGTGAAGACCGAATTGTCGTACAGGTAATCCACATAAGCGTCGATGTCGCCGCCGAACTGCGCGTCGATCACCTCCGCGAAAACGGTCGGCAGATCCTTCACGTTCTCCTTGACCATCGAAAGCATCTTCCGGGCTACCTTGCGGTCCGTCGGCAGGTTGTAATCCTTGTAGAAGTTGGCGTAATACTCCTTCGCCTGCGCTTTCGCTTCGTCGCTTACCTCCTCGGCCGTCAGCATCCGGTTAGCCACCAGAGCCGGGGTCATGATTTCGACCGAACGGACCATCGCCTCGCTCAAATACTGGAGCGGACCGGTGTAGGCCATGTTGTCGTTCACCGCCTCGCGGATCATGCCGAGCGCATCGACGAATCCCTCTTCAGGCAGCGTATTCTGCTCGGCCCAAGCCTGGAATTCGGCTTCCTGCGCCTCCTTCAAGGCTTTCACGTCCAGTTTTTTCAGACCGCGCAGCATGCCGATCGTATTCTTCCAATAGTTCGACGAATTGGCATATTTCGAAGCGTACTGGATACGCACCTTGTCGCTGGCGGCCATGTCCTCCTTCAGGATGTCCTGACGGGCGCCGCGAATGTCGATGCGCTGCGGACCCGAAACCTGGAACATCTCGTCGATCTCGTACGAAGTCATGTAACGCTCGGTCGAACCGGGGAAGCCCATGATCATCGTGAAATCGTCGGCCTTGTAACCGTCGAGCGACACCTTGAGGAACTCTTCGGCCTTGTAGGGTACGTTCTCTTCCGAATATTCCGCCGGACGGTTGTCCTTGCCGGCATAGATGCGGAAGATCGAGAAGTCGCCCGTATGACGCGGCCACATCCAGTTGTCGGTTTCGCCGCCGAACTTGCCGATCGACGTCGGGGGAGTACCGACCAGACGGATGTCTCGATAAACCTCCATCACGAACGCGAAGTACTGGTTGCCACCGAAGAACGGCTGGATGTTGATCGTCATGCCGGGATTCTCGGCCCGCAATTTCTCGTACAGCGCCTCGATGTTCTTATCCTCCATTTCCGAACGCTCCTCGCCCTTGGCGATCGAGGGGATGTTGCCCAGCACCTCGGGCGTTACGTCGATGATTCGACGGATGAAAGTGACCGTCAGCCCCGGAGCCGGCAGCTCCTCCTCGTTGGACATGGCCCAGAAACCGTCCTTCAGGTAGTCGTGCTCCACCGAAGAGAGGGCCTGAATCGAACCGTAACCGCAATGGTGGTTGGTGAAAACGAGTCCTTCGGGCGATACGACCTCGCCCGTACAACCGTTACCGAAAATGACGATCGCATCCTTGAGCGATCCGTGATTCACCGAATAGATATCTTCGGCCGTGAGCTGGCAGCCCTTGGCTTTCATATCCCCGATGTTCATCTTCTGAAGATAGGGCAGAAGCCACATACCCTCGTCTGCAGCGGCAGTCAGCGATACGACTGCCGCAGCCAGGCATAAAATCAGTTTTTTCATCTCTCCTTAAAATGTTTGTTTACTTGGTTTATAAAAAATATATAGTTGAATTTCTCTGTTCGCACTTCATACGACCGGCTCCGCATCCGCCCAACCGGATCGGAATGCCGCACTCTCTCCGTTCCTTCCCCTGTTCTCTTTTTTCGTCCTTCGCCGCAACCGGCCGGGCAGGTTCTCCCTCGTTTCTCCTCTTTGGCCGCCGACCGGAAATCCGCCGTTCCGCCTCCGTAACCGCACAGGCCGTGCGACCGGAGGATCGCCCTCCGGCGAGCGAAAAACCTACTTGATGGCGATCATGTTGAGGATCGAACGCTCGGCACGGCGGCGTACCTCCTCGTCGAGCGATATTTCGGGCCGCTCGTCGCGCAGCGTGGTGAAGATATTCTCCAGCGTAATCATCTTCATATACCTACAATTGTTGCATCCGCACGCCTCGTCGTCGGGAGGGGCCGGGATAAACGTCTTCTCCGGATAGCGGCGCTTCATCTCGGTCAGAATCCCCGCTTCGGTCACCACGATGAACTCCCTGGCGGAACTTTTGCCGCAATAGTCCAGAATAGCCGCCGTCGAACCGACGAAATCGGCCACCTGCACGATATAGGCCCTGCATTCGGGATGCACCACCACCTGCGCTGCGGGATGCTGCCGCTTCAGTTCCAGGATTTTCTCCAACGAAAACTCCTCGTGCACATGGCAGGCGCCGTCCCAGATCACCATATTCTCGCGTCCAGTCAGCTTTTGGATATAGGAACCCAGGTTCCGGTCGGGAGCGAAGATGATCGGCTGGTCGGCCGGAATCGACTCTACGACCTTCAGGGCATTGGACGAGGTGCAGCACACATCCGTCAAGGCTTTCACCCCGACCGAAGTATTGACGTACGAAACCACCTTGTAGCCGGGATATTTCGCCTTGAAAGCCGCGAAAGCGGCCGCATCGCACGATTCTGCCAGCGAACATCCCGCTTCGAGATTCGGAAGCAGCACCTTCTTTTCAGGCGAGAGCACCTTGGCCGTCTCTGCCATGAAATGCACGCCGGCGAAGAGGATGATCCGGGCGTCGGTCTTCTGCGCCTCGATGGAGAGCGCCAGCGAATCGCCCAGGAAATCGGCTACCTCCTGCACTTCGGGCAGCGTATAGTAGTGCGCCAGGATAACGGCGTTCTTCTCGCGTTTGAGCCGCTCGATTTCCGTTTTGAGTTTCGATGAGTTATCGACCATCGTTTTTTATTTTTTATACTTTTATTTTATTAAAAGAATAATTAAAAATAAATATAATGCCTGTTGATAGTGTTGATAATTATACCGTATTTCGGGTTATCCACAGCATAGCTTTTCGAAGTTCCGTATTCTGTTCTGCCGATAAGGTCCGGGAGGTTGTCGAAACCTGGTTTTTTGAAAGTTACCGACAAATGTTCAAAACCGGTTTCGACATTTCGACATCTCCGGATTGTAAACATTCGCCTCTCTTTTTCCGTGCATATCCCGAATCATACTTTGCGAAAACTTTTTTTTGCCGTTTTCTTGTTTTGTCTATACCGGGCGAAAGATGGATTTTGCAAACGGTTCCGGGTTTTTCTTTTCAAAAGTTATTGCGGGTTTATCAACATCGTTCGTGGGGTTATTTGACCACCTTATCAACAATCCGGTCGGCTATCTCCCGGTAATAGGGTTCGACGCGGGCGTCGATCGACACCGACGGCGTTCCCGTGTCAGCGCCTTCCATAATGGACTGTATGATAGGTATTTCTCCCAACAGGTCTATGCCGTTTTCCTCGGCGAAGCGGCGGGCGCCTCCCTTTCCGAAGAGGTAGTAACGGTTTTCGGGCAACTCTTCCGGGGTGAACCAGGCCATGTTTTCGACGATGCCGGCCAGGGGGATGTTCACCTGCGGATTGCGGAACATCTCCACGCCGCGCCGCACGTCGGCCACGGCGATCTGCTGGGGGGTCGAAACGATCACGGCCGTGTCGATTTTCAACTCCGAAATGATCGAGAGGTGAATATCTCCCGTGCCGGGAGGAAGATCCACGAGCAGGAAATCGAGCGCTCCCCAGCGTGTCTGGTGGATCATTTGCCGCAAGGCGTTCACCGCCATCGCACCGCGCCACAGCAAGGCGTCCGAAGGTTTCACGAAGAAGCCGATCGACATGATTTTCATATCCATCGCTTCGGCCGGCAGGATGATGTCCTGCCCGTCCACCTGTTCGGCTTCGGGCAGGTAACCTTCCAGACCGAACATCTTGGGCTGCGAAGGGCCGTAAATGTCGGCATCGAGGATGCCGACCCGGAAACCCCGGTTGCGCAGGGCGACGGCAAGATTGGCCGTGACGGTCGATTTTCCGACGCCGCCCTTGCCCGAAGCGATCGCTACGATGTGGGCTATGTCGCCCGTCATGGTCGGTTTGTCCGCAGCTTGCGGTTTCTTGGGAGCGGCTTCCTTAATAATAACGGTGATGGATCCTTTCAGGGCGGGAAAATTCTCTTCCAGCAGCGCTTGAACCTGCCGTTTGATCTTCAGGGCGAAGGGATCGCGCACTTTGGCGAAATTCAGGGTGACGGTTATCTTGTCGCCGGGAGTCGAAACCTGTTCGACGAATCCGCTCTCGACAAGACCGTGCTGGGTCTCCGGATGGAGGATACGGTTGAGTAATTCCTTGACTCTCTCTTCCATATTTTCAGTTAAGTTGGTAGCAACGATCATGCAAACCGGGCGGCAAAGAGCCTGCTCCTGCTCGTCCGGATGCGGCTTATCTGGACAAAGATAACTATTATTTCCGATATAATAAGTCTTTATGGAAAATTATGTTATCGATAAACGATAAATATTATTTGTTTTTCATAAAATTAACGGTTATATTTGCCGCATATTAACTCCGATTCGGAGGGGGGCCGGGATTCGGCGATGCGGAAAAGTTTCGCCCCGTTCGCGCCTCATGCGCCGTTTCGCAGCGAATGAATATTAAATAAATCGGTATGAAATTTTTGAAAATGTTTTTCGCCGGTCTGCTCGCTTTTGTCGTGGGCAGTGCGGTGATGCTCTTTCTTTCCGTGGTGATTTTGTTCGGAATCGTAGGTTCCATGACCTCTTCGGAACCGGTGACGGTCGGAGAGCACGCGATTTTGAAACTGGATTTTTCGGAAGACCTGATCGAGTCGCCGAGCAGCGATCCTTTCGCCGGCATCGATTTCGCCACGATGACGGCCAGACATCAGGTTACTCTTTACAATGCGTTGCGGGCCATCGAAACGGCCAAGAACGATCCCCGCATCCAGGGTATTTACCTGCGTCCGAACGGAGGCGGAGTCGCCACTTACGCCATTCTGGAGGAGCTGCGCGAGGCGCTTCAGGATTTCCGGCAGGGTGGCAAGTTCATCATCGCCTATAACGAAACCTACGGTCAGGGGGGATACTATCTGGCATCGGTCGCCGACAAGATCTACCTGGAGCCTCACGGAGGGATGCAGTGGACAGGTGTTTCTTCGACGCTGATGTTTTACAAGGGTCTTTTCGACAAGCTCGATATTCAGGCCGAAATTTTCCGTCCGACAGCCTGCAGGTACAAGAGTGCCGTGGAGCCTTATTTCCTTTCGAAGATGTCGAATGCCAACCGCGAGCAGATGCAGTTGTTGGTGGATTCCTATTGGAATGTGATGGCGGAGGCCGTCGCCGAGTCGCGCGGCATCGAGCTTTCGACCTTGAACCGATTGGCCGACGGGCTCGAAGTGTCGCTGGCACAGGAGGCGCTCGATCATGGGATGGTGGACGGATTGCTGTTCGAGGATCAGATGGACGATGTGTTCCGAGAGCACGGCGCCGTGGCCAAGAGCGACGGACAGTTCGAGTTCGTGACATTGGGACAATACGTGTCGCAGTTGAATGCGGATCTTAAGAATATCTCTTCGTCGCAGATAGCGATCGTCTATGCTGACGGTGCGATCGTCGATGGCGAAGGCTACGGTGACGATATTTACGGCAATACGCTGGCTGCGAAGTTGGCCGAAGTACGTCGCAACGACGATGTCAAAGCCGTGGTGCTGCGTGTCAATTCGCCGGGCGGCAGCGCGCTGGCTTCGGATGTGATCTGGCGCGAGGTGGAGCTGCTTCGGGAGAAGAAGCCGGTGATCGTATCGATGGGCAGCTATGCGGCCAGCGGCGGTTACTATATTTCGTGCGGTGCCGATGCCATCGTGGCGGACAAGACGACCCTTACGGGGTCGATCGGGGTGTTCGGAATGTTCCTGCGCCTGGAGGATGCCCTGAAGAATAAGCTGGGCATTACGTTCGATGCCGTGAGAACCAATACGTCGGCCGATATGGGCGTGATGCGTCCCCTGACGGCGACCGAACGGGCGGCGATCATGCGCTCGGTGGACGAGGTGTACGAAACTTTCACCTCCTACGTGGCCGAAGGCCGTAACCTGCCGCTGGAAAAGGTGCTCGACATTGCCGGCGGACGGGTTTGGAGCGGCACGGATGCCCTCGCTCTCGGGTTGGTGGATACCAACGGCGGTCTGAAGACGGCCATCGCTATTGCGGCTGACAAGGCCGAATTGGGCGATAAGTTCCGCATCGTCGAGATGACCGAGGCTCCGACCGGCTTCGGGGCGTTCTTCTCCGGATTCATGGCCAAAGTCAAGGCCGACATCGTGGCCGGAGAACTGGGACCCTGGGCCGGCGAGTGGCGCAAGATCCGTGAGGCGGTGGGACAGCAGGGCGTAGTGATGTATTGTCCTTATGCGGTACAGCCGGAGATGTAGGAAATCGCGGACGGAATGCCCGGACTCACTTTAAGTTTTCGATCGATTATGGAGATATTGAAAGTAGAACACGTTACCAAGCGCTTCGCCAGACATACGGCTCTGGACAATGTGTCGCTCACGATTCCCAAGGGGTCGGTTTACGGCCTGCTCGGACCCAACGGTGCGGGCAAGACCACGCTGATCCGCATCATCAACCGCATCACGGCGCCCGACGAGGGGAAAGTCATCTTCGACGGCCGCGAAATCCAGCCGCAGGATGTCTATCGCATCGGCTATCTGCCCGAGGAGCGCGGTCTGTATAAAAAGATGAAAGTGGGCGAACAGGCCGTCTTCTTCGCCCGCCTGAAGGGGCTTTCGCGTCACGAAGCGGTGATGCGGCTCAAGAAGTGGTTCGTCAAATTCGGCATCGAATCGTGGTGGGACCGCAAGGTGGACGAACTTTCGAAGGGTATGGCCCAGAAAGTACAGTTCATCGTCACGGTGCTGCACGAACCTGAGCTGCTGATCTTCGACGAGCCTTTTTCGGGTTTCGATCCGATCAACGCCAACCTTTTGAAGGAGGAGATTCTCGGCTTGCGCGACAAGGGTTCGACGGTCATCTTTTCGACCCACAACATGTCGTCCGTCGAGGAGATCTGCGACCATATCACGCTTATCAACAAGTCGCGCAACATTCTTACGGGTCGTGTGGACGAGATCCGGCGCAGGCACGGCAACAACATTTTCCAGGTAGCCTATCGGGGCGATGCGGAAACGCTGCGCGGTGTGCTCGAAGGTCGCTGCGAGGTGCTCGAACAGCCCGAGCCGGAGTTCGGGGCGGCCTATTCGTCGCTCAAGCTGCATGTGGAGCGGGATGCCGACGTGCGGGAGGTGATCGCCCGAATCAACGATGCGGTGGAGCTGCGCTCCTTCACGGAGATCATCCCGTCGATGAACGACATCTTCATCCGGGCCGTCGGGGGAACCCTCAACGCGGAGTAATCGGAAGAAAACGAACAAGTAAAAGTAGAAAGCCATGGCAAATTCGAAGATAGGAATTATCATTACCCGGGAATTCAACGAACGGGTGCGCAAGAAGTCGTTCATCGTGACCACGATTCTTATGCCGGTGCTGATGATCGGTCTGATGGTGGCCCCGGCGCTCATCATGCGCTATTCCCAGGGGGAAACCCGGCATATTTCCGTGATCGACGAGAGCGGTGTGATCGCTCCCCGGCTCGAGAGCAGCGAGGAGGTGGTCTATGAGCCGACCGACCTGACGCTCGACGAGGCTCGCAGAGAGCATACCGACCGTTTCGGCATACTCTGGATCGGCAGGGACATAATGACCAATCCCGGCAACGTGAAGCTCTATACCAACGGCTCCTCGGCGATGTTGGTCGAGGAGAGTGTGTCGGGGCAGATCGCCGACATCATCGAGAAGGAGAAACTCAAGGACTATAACATCGAAAATCTGTCGCAGATTCTCGACGAGGTGAAGACTACGGTCTATATGCAGGTCTTCCGCAACGACCAGATGCAGGACGACGGCAGCGACAAGCAGGCCAATTCGTCGGCCGTATCGACCGTCGTGGGGCTGGTGCTCGGTATGATCCTCTACATGTTCCTGATGATTTACGGCGCGATGGTCATGCAGTCGGTCATCGAGGAGAAGAACAACCGGGTGCTCGAAGTGGTCGTCTCTTCGATCAGCCCCTTCCGGCTGATGCTGGGCAAGATCCTGGGTATCGCTTCCGTCGCGGTGGTGCAGGTGCTCATCTGGGGCGTGCTGGTGTGCGGCGTGGGTGCGCTCGTCATGCCGCACCTGATCCCTGCCGAGATGATGGGAAGTGTCGAGGCGATGCGTGCCGGGACGCTCGATCCGACGGCGGCGGGCGTCGATATGGAGATGGTGCAGACGCTCGCCACGGCGACCGATTTCGGATATGTCTTCCAGATTTTCGCCTATCTGCTGCTCTACGTGATCGGTGGTTACCTGCTCTATTCGGCGATGTTCGCTGCCGTCGGTTCGGCTGTCGATAACGTGCAGGACGCACAGCAGTTGCAGACCCCGATCATGCTGCCGATCATCCTGAGTATCTTCGTGATGATGGTGGTGATGAAGGACCCCAATTCGCCGCTGGTCTTCTGGTGTTCGATGATTCCTTTCACCTCGCCCGTGGTGATGATGGCCCGCATCCCGTGCGGTATTCCGACCTGGGAGATCGTCGTGTCGCTCGCGGTGCTCTACGCTACGTTTATGGCTATGGTATGGCTCGCGGCGAAGATTTACCGCGTGGGTATCTTCATGTACGGCAAGAAACCTACCTTCAAGGAGCTTTACAAGTGGATCCGCTACAAATATTAGCGGGCACGCTGCGGGGCCGGCCGGATTTTATTTTTCCGGGCACCCTTTTTGCAGGAGGTAAATACAGAAAGGTTTTTTCATAAATAGATTTTTTGATCGCGGGTCCCGGTTGTCGCAAGACGGCCGGGACCTTTTCGTGATCCCTGTCCGGAGTCTGTTGAATCGACTGGTGCCGCTTGTTGCCGGTTCGAAACAAAAGAACCGTTTCCATCGGATTTCGGGCCGAAGTCCTTATTTTTGCCGGGAATTTGACGGGCGGAGGATCGTTTGCCGACATTCGCGGTATTCGTGGCGAGTTTGCGGTGCGGATGCGGGCGACGGGTTTCCGCTATCGGTTCTTCGGTATTCATTTCGCACCTTATTATTAATCGATAAATTTATTGACTTATGTTACACAGAAAAATCGGATGGATGCTGCTTTGTTCAGCGGTTCTGCTGGCATCGTGCAACGACGACGAAACGAATGGCAACGGCGGAAACGGC
>OLWG01000576.1_pt1 | contig 12463 bp, 9 predicted proteins | sample 1673721 | NCBI WGS metagenome assembly OLWG01 (sample SAMEA103958125, study PRJEB25191) | human gut metagenome | reverse complement strand
TAAAACTTAGAAAAAACAAAAAGGGCTTCACGCTCGTTGAACTTATCGTCGTAATTGCAATCATGGCAATTCTTGCGGGCACGGTCGCCGGTGTAACCGTATCGCAATTGAATAAATCCAAAAATGATACCGCAGCTTCGGATATTAAGAACTTGTTAAATGAATTTGAAACATTCTTGGCAAGTAATGAGTCACATGTTACGGCTATTGCTACCGCAGAAAATGCTACAGCACAACTTGACGCCGCGAAAGCAGCTGTTGAAGCTTTTAAAGCCGAAAAGGTAGCAGCAAAGGGTTTGGGCACTGGTTATGCGCTGTTGACCTATACGGCAATTACAGGCGATACTATTCCCTCTGCTGGCCAAAAATCTGGTGCGAATAAATATGCATATGATGTTAAAGTAGTCGCTGGGACAAGTGGTGCTTTAACAATATCTTTAACAATTTGGTGTGATAAGGTTGGAAGTACCGGTGCTGATCCCAAGGGATCTCGTACTTACGAAATCTAAACACTAACGACTTATACAAAAAAAGCGAGACGCCGTCTCGCTTTTTTAATAAAGTTTGGATAGCTTATGGTTTTTTGAAATGTTAAAACGAAACAGACAAAAAGGTTTTACCCTTGTTGAATTGATTGTGACAATCGCGATTTTGGCGGTGCTGTCAGGCACGGTCGCAGGAATTACCGTGTCATCTTTGAACAAGGCAAAAAACGACAGCGCCGCATCGGAAGCGAATGGAATATTGACAAATTTCCAAAACTATCTGGCGCAATACAAAGTTGACGGATTTGTGATAACAGACGTTGAAACGGGAAAAACCGCAATACAAGAGTACAGCGAGCAGGCGAAAAAGGATAATAACAAAGATATACTCTTTGAAACGGGCAATTTCAAGGCGGGTGAACACAAGTACGTTTATCAGGTGACGGAAGTGAAAACAGGCGATACCGTCACGGGCATAAAGTTCACTTTATCCTGCAACAAGGTCGGCACCCGTGGAAAAGAACCCACCGCATCGTGGACTTATGTAATAGTCAACGAATAACCAAACAAAACATAACAAAAGCGAGGCGTTTGCCTCGCTTTTTGATTTAAGTCGTGTAATATTTTAGTTGTCTGCAAGCGCGTCCGAATAGGTATAAATGGCTTTCGGTTGTTGATTTGCGTTGGTGCCTTTATGTTTGCAATAGAACATTACAGAAACATTACCGCCATCCGCTTTTGCATTGCCTTCAGCATCACTTTTATAGATATAAGCGTAAAACTTATGTTCGCCCGCAACTTTCCCAGTTTGGGCTGCATCTGTAGCAATTGAAAGTGCATCGGTGGAAAGTTTATTCTCCGATATAAAATCAGTAACAGCTTTGGTTAAACCAGGAACAGAAGTAATTTTACCGTCTGTTTCTGTCCAAGTGTCATTAGTGCCTGGTTTGGGAAGAGTATAGTCAATCATAAAGTTTCTGAAGTCCGAAGCAAGTGTTTGAGCTTCCGTCTTTGCCGTATTGTTTGTTTGCTTATTCAACTGCGCTACCGTAACACCGGCGACCGTGCCTGCAAGGACTGCCATGATTGCGATTACGACGATAAGTTCAACGAGCGTGAAGCCCTTTTTGTTTTTTCTAAGTTTTAACATTTATGTTAATCCTCCACTATAATTATTTCAATGTTTGATTTGGACAACGCGTCGCACACTGTGCTTTTGAAATCACATTATTGCAAACAATAATGCTCACTCTTTTGCTTGTGTGCTCCTTTTCCCCAAAAGTACAAAGTATCTTTTGGGGTCCCCGGATTTGCGCTGTCGCGCTGTCATTGAACAAAGCAATGCTGCGACAAATCCTTATTTTGTGAGAAATAGTAGAAAGATAATGAAAAAAATAATATATTGACACTGTACGCGCGAAGTAGTATAATTATATAAGTATGAAAAGGCGTGTTTTCAAAAATAAAAAAGGCTTTACGCTCGTTGAACTTATCGTGACCATTGCCATTATGGCGATTCTTGCCACGGCGGTTACGCCTGCCGTTTACGTCACGACAAAACGCCGCCAGAAGAGCACTGCCGAAACCGACACGCAGACCATGTACAGGAACGCGATCGCGGCGGTTACGTACCTTTCGGGGCAGTATATTTATCCCAACAAGCCGGATCCGCGCAAAGAAGACGTGGACAACGGCGTGCACGGGTGGTACGTCACGTATTCCGCAATGGTGTGCAAGCGCATTTATCAGACCGTAATCGGGCTGGACATTCCCGTCAAATATTACAATCCCGATGCGTCGGGGACGGAAAAGGTCCTTGTGCCCGACGGCTGCAACGCGGTGGAGCGCAGTTCCTTTGTCAACGCGGACAACAAAAATCCTTATATCGTCATTCAGGTTGTGGGCGTCACGGCGGCGGAAAGCGCAGAAATCGTATATTATCTCATCGTCAGTTACCACAACGACAAGAATAAGTTTGAGGCGTTTGACGGCAGCGCGACGGTGCAAACGGCTACGCTTGAATACGTCACGAAAGATCCGACGACAAATCCGCAACTTAACCGCGCCTATCAGACCAACAAGGGCACTCCCATCCGCTATACGTTCAAAATAAGAACAAAGTAATGCTATTATGAAATATATCTTGCAGTTTTTTTACCTGGTTTTACAGTTCACCTGGGGCGCGATTCAGAACGTCCTGGGGTTTTTGCTTTTCCTGAAAAATATCAGGTGCGAGCACGCCTATTACCACGGCGCAATCCTGACCTTCCACGAGGGCGATTGGGGCGGCGTGTCGCTGGGCGCGTTTATCTTCATCAACGGCAAGCGCGGCGATGAGTACAAAAAAACCGTGTCCGTACATGAGTACGGCCATACCATTCAGTCGCTGATTCTGGGGCCGCTGTATCTGTTTGTCGTCGGGATTCCGTCGTTTGTATGGTGCAACAACAAAAAGTGCATTGCTTATAGACAGGAACAAAATAAATCCTATTACGATCTGTATTGCGAAAGCTGGGCGAACAGGCTCGGCGAGGCGGTCACGCATGAGGAGGCACCGCACAAGTGAAAGAAAAGTTCAACGGGGTGCTTTTGCATATAGGAAGTCTGCCGTCTGAATACGGCGTCGGCGCGCTGTCCGAGGGCGCGTTTTCTTTTGTCGATTTTTTGGCGGACGCTAAGGTCGATTTCTGGCAAACGCTGCCGTTATCGCCAACGTCTTTCGGCGACAGCCCGTATCAGTCGCCGTCGGCATTTGCGGGGAATCCGTACTTTATTGATATAAATACGCTTGTTAAACGCGGGCTTTTGACGGAAAACGAGGCAAAACGCGCCAAAACAAAATCGCTTGACTACGCCGAAATTTTTAACTCGCGATACGACGTGCTGCGCTGCGCGTTCAAAAGATTTCAAAAAAATTCCGATTATTCAAAGTTTCTTGAAAATAACGAATATTGGCTGGACGACTTCGCGCTGTTTATGGCGCTCAAAGTCAAAAACGGGTTTTCGTCGTTCGATACGTGGAAAAAGGACGAAAGACGGCGCGATACGCTGTCCGACGAAAAAATCGCCGCGCTTCAGGACGAGTGCGATTTCTGGCGGTTTTTGCAGTTCGAGTTCTATCGCGAATTGACCGCGCTTAAAGACTACGCAAAATCCAAAAACGTCGCGCTTATCGGCGATATCCCCATCTACGTTGCGTACGACAGCGCGGACGTCTGGGCGCACCCCGAAATATTCAGGCTTGACAAAAATATGCGCCCGAAAGAGGTCGCCGGCGTGCCGCCCGATTACTTCTCCGCCGACGGGCAACTGTGGGGCAATCCGCTGTACGACTGGAAAAAACAGCAGTCGGACGGCTTTTTGTGGTGGCATCACCGCTTGCTGCATCAGTTGCAATTTTTCGACAAAATCCGCATCGACCACTTCCGCGCGTTTGAAAGCTACTACGCCGTGCCGTATGGTGCAACGACCGCAAAAATCGGCAGGTGGGTGAAGGGCGTCGGCACGAAAATCTTCGACGGGCTTGACCTCGACGGCAGAATCATCGCCGAGGACCTCGGAATTATCACCGATAAGGTGCGCCGCCTTGTGAAACGTACCGGCTTCCCAGGAATGAAAGTCTTTCAGTTCGCTTTCGACGGCAAGAGCGATAACGAGCATCTGCCGGAAAACGTAAGGTATAACACCGTCTATTACACCGGCACGCACGACAACGATACGCTGAAAGGTTGGTACGACGCGCTCGATGACTGCACAAAAGAGTACGTCAAAAAAAACCTCGGCGCAACCGACGAGAACGTCTTTGATAAAGCTTTCAAAAGGGTAATGCGCTCCCGCGCGAAATTCGTCATCGTGCCTATGCAGGACTATCTGTTGCAGGGCTCGGAGGCGAGAATGAATACCCCGGGAACGAACGACGGGAATTGGAAATACGTCCTGCCGAAAAATTACGCAAAGGTGAAAAACCGCATAAGAAAGTACGTCAGGAACAGATGTTCAGATAGCCGAGCCAGGAATAAATAAGGGAAACAACGTTAAAATCCTGTGCCTTTTTCGGTGATGATATTTTCACCGCTTAGGTAAATTTTGTAATATACCTCACGATATTCTTGCGACTTTCCCTTGTAATAAAGATAAATCGCTTTTTGCTTAAAATCGGCGGAAAAAGTCCCTTTTTTTTCGGGAACGCCGTACGAATCAGCCCATTTTAAGGACGAAAACCTGTTTTTCAAGGTATTGTAAGCGGCTTCCGAGTACGCATCCGTCCATATTGCATCGATACTACCATACAACAAAAGGTTGGTCACGTCGATTTCGATCCCCGTAAGTTCGGTGAAGAACGCAGGGCGTTCAACGACTTCCTGCGCCCACGAAACGATTTGTGCAGAAATTTGCTTCCCGTTGTATATGTAGTTGACTTCGTCGGTTTTCTTGTTGAGAATGCCCACGGTTGCGCCCGAAACGACGCCGGCAAGCACCGCCATAATCGCAATTACGACGATAAGCTCCACAAGAGTGAAACCTTTTTTATTGTATTTCATAATTATATTATACAAAACCGCCGACGTTTTGTCAAAACCGACGTATTATCAGGGCGAAACGGAAAATCCGATTTTGAAAACCCGCCGTTTTTCGTTTTGTTGAGTTCAATTTTTTTGAAGATTTTTTTGAAATTGAAAAGCGTAATATGTTGTGTATATTGACAGCAGTCATTGTCATATTGACAGCGGAGCACGGGATATTATAACAAGGAAACCCTTCCGGGAGATTGCCACGCTACGCTCGCAATGACACAGTACTTCGTACGGAATATAACAAGAGTTTGTTTACCGGAAACTATTTGCAAAATTTTCGTACCTTCTTTATTCTATCCCGTGGAACGCACTTATGTCATTGCGAGGAGCAACGCGACGTGGCAATCTCCCGGAAGGGTAACCGCATTGTAATGATATAAAGAGTGTCGCACGGAAGTGGTAACGTATCATGACTTGTCGTTGCGTTTGTCGCAAAGTATGAGCGATATATCGTCGCGCACGATGCAAAGGAATTTCAAAAGACATTCCGTCTCGGACGCGGTAAGGTCGCGCGTCAGTATCGTCGCAACGGACAGGGCAAGATTTGTGAGTTCAATGACGTTGAGCCGCGAAAGTTCCATAAGGCAGTTTATGCTGTCTCGGCGCACACTGTGCTTTTGAAATCGCATTATCGCAGGCGATAACGCTCACTCTTTTGCTTGTGTGCGCCTTTTCTCCACGCAAGTACAAAAGTATCTTGCGTGGGTTTTATAATGCGGTGTCCGTTCCCGGCGATTGCCACGCTACGCTCGCAATGACATAAAGTGCGTTGCACGGATGACAACAAGTATATGGTGTCGCAATGGTATAGAGTGCGTTGCACGGAAGATAACGAGTATACAATGTTTTGAAAGGGTAACGGCGAAAACGGGACGTGCAAAATGGCACGTCATAACGCAAAATAACTTGACATTTTGTTGTAATATCTTGTATATTATATTTATAGCAATAACTTTTGGGCGCATTATGCCCAAAATTGCACATACTATGGCTATACCGCCGGGTTTTCCGGCGTATCGGAGGAGAGATATGAGAGCAAAAAAATCAAGCAAAAACTTACTTCGTATCAGCGGACTTGCATTAGTGTTTATGCTTGCAGTCGCACTGCTTGTCAGCGCAATTTCTTTTACGCGCACGGGCGCACAAAGCGACAATGTTGCGTTTGCAAAAAATACGTATGAACCGAGCATGACAGAACTTGCAATAGATTCGACGGGGGCGTGGAAGTGGAACATGCCACTTAAAACCAGCGCCGATGGAAATATTGCGACATATACATTTACGCCCAATACATATGCGAATTATTTCGCATTTATTGGTGGAAAAACAACGCTTTATAACATTAAAGTTCATTCTTCATCTACTGGCGCATACACATCTTCAAGCGGTGGTGTTGTAGGCAGTGTAAGAGAAAGGCTGTATGCTTATTATAAACTGCCCGATGAACTTGTTTCGCTTGGCGCGACGATTGAAATCAGTGCAAACCTTGACAGTGCCGTCAAGTTTACCAATATGAAAGTAACGCACAAGTTTATTTCCGTAGCTGGTAATATTTCAAAAATCGAAGAAAACGAAGATAATGACGGAGTAACCGCCGAACAAGTCGTTGAAGAAACGTATAATTCAGGCACGTCCTGGAAAGTCACGGCGAATAGACAATACATCCTTGTATATGCCGGCGGTCAAAGAGATGGTGGTGGCGAAAAAATCGAAATCAGCGGGCTTGAAATCACGATTAAGGTCAAGTCTGTCGATAACCCGAGCCTTTTCACACCCGTTACCGCAGCATGGGACGGAACAACCAAACCGGACATTGCGATCTCGGACACCTTTGCAAACATATCGAATCTTTATACCACCAACAACAATATTGTCGGCAACCTTGACTGGGCATTGAACGGCGAAGACGTTCTTGATCCTACGTTCAACAAGTTGACGTCAATCCGCACCGACGGAACGCAAACAAAGCGGTTCTCCTTCCTGCTTTTTGACAAATTCTTCGGGCTTAAAGAGGCGGATATCAAAGGTTTTGACATTCTTCAAGCATATAGCGGCGAAGGCGCAATAACGGACGGCTCCGCAAAAACATACAGAAGAAGCGATTATACATTAGAACAGCTGAAAACGTTGCGTTATCCGACGGGCTTGGAAAGCATAACGGTTGAGCCGTTTGCGTTTGACAATAACGACCCCGCGACGGGTTCTTTCCGCGGGCTTTACGTCACGGTCATTTACGACGGAAAGGACAACAATGCGTTGCCTATCGAAACCGACACGATATATCGTGTAAATTATAAAAACTCAATCAATCTTTCGGGTAAGACGTTGAGCATCGACTGCGACGGTATCGACTACACCCCGCCAGCGGCATTGAACGAAGTTGCTCTCCTTACCGAAAGCGTTTTTAACGAAAACGATGGCGTCACGTATTTTTATACCGACACAATAAAATTCAAACCTGTTCTTGAAGACACCGACACTCGCGGCGACGTCAAGTATTTCTATACCCTTTACAAAAAGGTTGACGGCAACTACGTCGAAATCGAAGGGCAAGTAGGCATTGCAATCAACAACCCCGGTTCCGACATCTTCACCCTTTCGGGACTTGAAAAGGGCGAATACGCAATCAAGTTCAAAGCGATCGATACGGTCGGACAATTCTACGAAGGCGCGAGTGCGGAGCAAATCGCACTTTTTAACAGCATACAACAAGGCTGGGCAAACCACGCCGTTTACAGCGATTATCACAAGTTCACAATCGACGACAACAAGAACCCGCCCGAAAAATGGGAAACCGCAATTTACATTGAAAACGGCGGCGCGTATAACGGCGAATGGACGAATCAGAACGTCGTTATCGAGTTCAACACGCTCTCTTCCATTATGGAAATAACCTATCAAATCAGTTATCGCACCCTTAAAAACGGCGTTTTCGTAGGTACGCAAACCGAATGGGTGAGCATCAACGACAAAATCGTCGATAACAAATATGTCATAGGCTATGACGAAACTTCGCCCGAAGGATACGAACGCATCTATTATTTCCAAGCGATTTATAATTCGTCAAATATCACGTACACCGTTGACGTTCCCGTGAAATACGACAACTATAACGGATACAAGCCCGAGATCGCAAGGCTTCTTGACTTCAAGACAGACGCGTATGCCGACTTACTGCCCCTTCTTGTGAACCTTAACTATAAACAAGTCGGGAAAGACGGCTACGTCAGCGAATTTTTGGGCAGCCCGATGACTCTTTATTACGCAATCACCCGTGACGGCGTTGAGGGCGCGGCAAAGGAACTTTCGCTTGATACAAACAACGTTTATATGGATTTGTTCGAGGGCAGAAACGTTTCAGGCCTCACGCAAATTCAGGTCAGATTCTGGCTTGTCGACGAAGCGGGCAATACAAACGAGGAAACCATCTACAACGTCAACCTTGACAGGGCAAAGATCAACGTCAACTTCAACATCGATACGAACGCCCGAAGATACTTCAACAATACGACCGACGTAAGTACGTCGCTTGTTTCGTACACGTTGTCGAACAAGTTTACAGGCACTATCCCGTCGGGGAAAATCGGCATTACTTTCGACGCGGCGTACGACGGCGTTAATGCAGGCATAAGAAACGTGATTGTCAGCAACGTCCTGGCTTCCTACGTCGAAGGCTCGGCTTATACGGCTGCGCTCATCGACGAATATGAAAAGGTTTTCTTTGACGTAAACGGCAACGTCATCACCCTCGTGGACGGCAGGTTTGTCGTCGGCACGCACGAAATAAGAAAAGCCCGCCTTACGATCGACGAGAATTACGAACATGCGAAGTTTGTTTATAACGGCACCATCAACTACGCAATGACCGACTACGTTTCGGGCGACGGCTCTTTATTGGTGCTCGATAAGGTTTTGGGCGACAAAGCGGACGAATGGAAAAATATCCAATGGAAAGGCACGTTCCAGCTTGACAGCATTGCCGTCAACCCCGGGCTTCGCGCGTCGCTTATAAATATCGAAATCGCGGGCGAACTGAACAACAATTACCAGATCACAAACGCGGGCGGCTCCGCAAGCGCACCCAAAGCGTATATCGATATCCTACCAGCCAAACTCGGTAAAATCACGCTTATCGCCTCAAAGATTTATAACGGCGAAAATACGATTCTGACGAACTCGGACAACTGCACGTTTAGTATCGAGGGACTGCAAGGCACGGACAACATCACGCTCGAATACGGCACGATTATCCTGCCCGGCAAGGACGTCGGCACATATACTTTTAACGTCAACGATTTCAAACTCGTCGGCGAAAGAAAAAAATTCTATGACCTGACAGACGTTACCGTTGAAGCGACGATTACCGTAACGCCCAAACCCATCACGGTTACGGTGAATAACGTCGATAAACCTTTCGACAACAAAACGTCGTTCCAGATCAGCAGCTATACGTTTGGCGGCGTTGTATCGGGCGACGACGTGAAACTGTTAACAAGCACGGGCAATACGGCAAATATCAACGTCGGCACTTATCCCGATTGCAAAGTCACGCTGGGTATTACCGGCAATGACAGCAAAAACTACGTCCTGAACGTTACCGAGGCGGTTGTTACGGTCACCATTTCTCCGCGCGAAATCGGCGGCGCGAAAATCACCGGTATTTACGCTGTCGACACGAACGGCAATTATTACTATATTAATAAACTCGGCGAAAACGAGGTTGTGATTTATCAGAAAGACGGCGCAGGTTATATCGCGTACAGCAAGGACGAAAACGGCAAGGCAAAGACCGAAAACGTTGACGTTTTGCCAGCAGGCGCAACCGTCTGGGTGCTCGATACGTTCGTCACGGGCGGCGTTTGCGTCACCAACGGTCACCGCTTCGAGCTGTCGCAAGACATCGTTTACGCAATCGAATACTATGAGGATACCGAACTCAAAAACAAACTCGACATCGGTGAAATCGACTTCACACAGCGTCAGTATCAGCCCGTCGTCGTCGATCAGAACGGCAAAACATTCATTATCAACGTCGACATTAAGGACGGCGTTTACGACACCACTTCGGGCGCGTATAAATATACGTTGAAAATCGAAAGCTTCGGCGCGAAAAGCAACTTCAAAAAAATAACGGGCTTCAACGACACGGAAACCAAAGTCGTGTCCGTGCTTGACTTCTCGGACGTCAAGTTTGAAAATAAAATGTTCAACGAAAAAGGCAGCGTCGATAAGTTCAGCGCTCCGTACAACGCGGCGGCATACACGCTTAACGTCATAAGCCCGTCACAGTTGAATATTGAACTCGCGGAATACTTCAAGAAGGGCGCAGACGGCGTATGGATGCCCGTTGAAAATGCAATCGACGCTGGCGTTTACTACGGTAAGTTCACGGTATCGCGCTTGAATAACGAATACATTCTTGAACAAACTTTCACGATTGAAAGAATCGGCACCGAAATTAAGATTAAAGACGCGTCAGTTACGTACGACGCAAAATACGGCGAAGACTTCGCTGAAAAAGTGCAAAAGGTCGACGACGCGTTCAATTACTACAAGACGACTTACGGCATGGTCGTCGGCGCAAACGACATCGTTTACGAATATTCCTTTGATGAAGATTTCAAGACGATTCTCGGCAGTGCTCCCGTCCGTCAGGGTGGCGGCGTATGCTACGTCCGCGTGAGATATAAGGGCAACGAAAATTTCATCGGCTCGGTCTCGCTCGCCCGCAAAATCAACGTTAACGGCGCGAAATTCAACCTTGTCGATATCACGGCAAACGTAGGCGAATCGTTCAATCTGCCCACGGTTGAAAATCTTATCGACAAAGACTCCGTCGGCGGCAACTACAAAGAAATCGCAAAAGACTTTGTCATCGTTTATCGCGTCAGCGACGCCAGTTACAAGGTCGTGAATAACGCTGCGGGACTTGTGGGCGAAGGCAGATATCCTTACAGAGTCGTTCATAAAGGACTTATCAAGGGCGGCGCCTGGACGGTCGACAGCAGTGCGGAATCCGAAAGATATACCCGTGCCGTGTCGGCGGACGGCATAATCGAAGCGACGATTTCCATCACCGAAAACGAACTTAACTCGGTATGGGGCGGCGACGTCAACGTTCCCGACGATAAAGTGCTGGAAGATAACGGCATCGGCACGATCTCGGGCAGCTGGACGCAGGCTGACAGCGGATACACCGTTTACTTCTGCATACTCGACAGAAACAACGCCGCAAGCCGCGATAACTTCACCAACGGTTTAAGACAAAATAAGGAAATCTTTGGCAAAGAGTACGTCGCTGGCAAGGTCTACTTCCTGTCGCTCAGCGAATATAAGAACAAAAGCGTCCTTATGAACGCCGACAAACAGCCCAGACTTATGAGCCCCGCAACCGTAACGATGAACGTCAGCGCAAACGGCGCGAAACTCATCAGATACAACAACGGCGAATGGACGGAAGTAAACTACGTCGATAACGGCGACGGTACCGTAACGTTTGAAACCGATAATCTCGGCTACTTCATCTTTGCAGAAGACTACGTCGCGCCCAAAGCGAAAACAAACACGCTGGCAATCGGCATCGGCGCAGGCGTGGGCGGCGCGGCAGTGCTTATGGCAATCATCGTGGTTACGTTGGTCGTCATTAAGAGAAAACGCGCATAATCGTTAAACAAACGCACGCGACAGCGTGCCGTTTCCATAATATAAAATATTTTATAAGGAGAAGAAAAATGAACAAATATGCAGGTACAAAAACCGAAAAGAACCTCGAAACGGCTTTTTCGGGCGAATCACAGGCAAGAAACAAGTATACTTACTTTGCGTCGGTTGCGAAAAAAGAGGGCTATGAACAAATCGCGTCCCTGTTTCTGAAAACCGCCGACAACGAAAAAGAACACGCCAAACTTTGGTTCAAGGAACTTAACGGAATCGGAAACACAACGGAAAACCTTGTTGCCGCAGCGGCGGGCGAAAACTACGAATGGACGGATATGTATGCGGGCTTTGCAAAAACAGCCGAAGAAGAAGGCTTCCACGAACTTGCGGCGAAATTCAGACTTGTCGCGGCGATCGAGAAACACCACGAAGAAAGATATCGCGCGCTGTTGAAAAATATCGAAACGGCGGAAGTTTTCAAAAAATCCACGGTGAAAGTGTGGGAATGCAGAAACTGCGGCCATATCGTCGTCGGAGAGTGCGCGCCCGAGGTTTGCCCGACGTGCAATCATCCCCAAAGTTATTTTGAAATATCCGCGGACAACTATTGATTGTCGCAAAACACGCGGGAAACCATTTTCAAAGCGTCGGGACACCCCGACGCTTTTTAATGTTTAATATTATATATTATATATTATATTGTTTATATAATGAAAATGAAGGGCGGCGGGTAAATTTCGAAGGCGA
>OLWG01000561.1_pt1 | contig 12708 bp, 10 predicted proteins | sample 1673721 | NCBI WGS metagenome assembly OLWG01 (sample SAMEA103958125, study PRJEB25191) | human gut metagenome | reverse complement strand
GCTATCGTCCGAACAGAAGTGCAAAAGATGCAATACTTAAGGTTAAGGAGTATGCCGAGCAAGGCTATACATTTGCTGTAGTCCTTGACTTGTCAAAGTACTTTGATACTCTAAATCACGAAATTCTTATCAATCTTCTCCGAAAGAATGTAAAGGATGAACGTGTAGTGCAACTGATAAAGCGCTATCTGAAAAGCGGTGTAATGGAAAACGGAGTAGTTATTGACACAGAGGAAGGCTCACCACAAGGTGGAAATCTGTCACCATTGCTGGCAAATGTCTACCTCAATGAGTTCGACCAGGAATTCCTGAAAAGAGGTGTTCCATGCATAAGATATGCAGATGACATCGTGCTTCTTGCAAAGAGCAAGCGAGCATCAGAGAGACTCTTGGAAAGCAGTACAAAATATCTTGAGGAGAGGCTGAAACTTACAGTCAACCGAAAAAAGAGCCGTACTGTCAGCGTGTTTGCAATCCGAAATTTTAAATACCTTGGCTTTGCATTGGGAAGGAACGGAAAAGGCATTTATGTCAGAGTTCATCCGAAGTCATGGAAGAAGTTCAAGTCTAGACTGAAGGAGTTATCTTCCCGTAAACGATGTCAGTCAATCAAGCCAAGCCTTGAGAAAATCAAGGTGTATGCGAGGGGATGGCTTAACTACTACGGAATTGCAAGTATGAAGAACAACATAGATGACATCAACGGATGGCTCTATCACAGAATACGTATGTGTATATGGAAACAATGGAAATTGCCCAGAACAAAGAAGAGGAATCTTATAAAAATGGGAATCCATGAATACTATGCGAACATGGCGGCAAACTGTCGAAGGGGACACTGGTATTGTGTCAATCTAACGACAGTCAAGAAAGCCATGACAAAAGAAAGACTGATAAACAGTGGCTTTTATGATTTAGCCGCAGCCTATCAGTCTGTGCACGTCAACTATTGAAACCGCCGTGTACCGAACGGTACGCACGGTGGTGTGAGAGGACGGCGGTTAGTCACCGCCTCCTACTCGCTTGTGCCCATGTTTCGGCCCTCCACATCATCACTCCGCGCATGCGTTGTGCCTCGCCGCAACGCATTCTGCCCCTCGCTGACTCATCGCCAGGCATCGCTGATGGTGTTCGTCTGCCCATCCTCACTTCTGCAGTATCTGCTTTTCGTTCTCCTGCACACGCCGCTCGAGCGCTGTATACTGCCGGAGCTCGTCCTCGGTAAATCCCCGGAACTTCGCCTGCTCGTAGTCACGCTCCGCGGCCGCGATATCCTGCAGCACCGCATCCGACGCCGGCAGCAGCTCGAGACGAATCATCCGCGGCTCGCGTTTTTTCTTCGTCATTCCGTTCGCGTCTGCATCCTGTGCCTCGCCACGCTTTCCGAAAAGACCGGTCGCCTCGGCTATTTCCGCCGCTTCACGTCGTTTCCTCGGCACGTCGACCACTTCGAGCATCCCGCGTGAGACCAGCTTCTGCAGCGCGGCGCGCAGATCCCCGCGGCTCATATGCATCAGCTCCGCGAGATCCTTCCGGCTCAGCGCCTTTCCGGCATCCTTTCGATCAGTCGCCTCCACGGCATCTTCCCGCGCAGGCATCTGCGCTTCAGCCCCTCGAGTGAGCGCCTTTCCCGCGTCCTTCCGATACAGCAGCAGCGACAGCTCCGCCAGCGTCATATCATACTTCAGCGCCACCGACTCGAGATAGCGCTCGAGCAGCTTCCGGTCGCGGTACTTCTCCACGATGATCCCATCCTCCGAAATCACCTCCTGCAGCGCCTGGCTCCGCTCCTCACCGAGCTTCTGCGTCCCCGGAATCGTCGCCGGGAACACGAAACCATCCTTCGCCGCATCCACTAGAAAATGATAGACCTGCAGCCGCTTCCGCTCATACGCATCCTCATCCAGCACATGCTTGAAGAAGTCGTTGTAGCACTCGAACATCGCGAGTTTCATCTCCACCGTCCGCGCGAAGCTGATCTTCTGATTCACCAGCGAACCCTTCGTCTTCACATAATAGTAGACCGGCGTCCGCAGCGCATAGAACGTCGTCGCATAGCGCACATACTCGAGATTAAACAGAAAATCCTCGCACCAGCTGAGCTTCGCATCCATCCGGATCCCGTGCGCCTCCACAAGCGAGCGCCGGTACAGCTTATTCCACAGCACCCCATAGTAGTAGTCCGCCGGGTTCTCCATCATGAAGCCAACGAACGCTTCACGCCCAATCACCTGGTCCGCGTCGATATCCCCCTTCTGCGACACCATCTCTCCGACGACACGATAGAAATCCGCGATCACCATGTCGCAGCCCGTCTCCTCGGCCGCCCGCACCATCAGCTTCGTCGCATCCGCCGTCAGCCAGTCATCACTGTCCACGAACTGCAGAAACGTACCCCGCGCCCGCGCGATCGCCTGGTTTCGCGTATCCGACACCCCCGTATTCTCCTTATGCACGACCACCACGCGCGCATCCGCCCGCGCATATCCGTCGCAGATCTCCCCGGACCGATCCTTACTTCCATCATCCATGAGGATCAGCTCGAAATCCCGAAACTCCTGATTCAGAATACTGTCCACACAGCGCGCGAGACTCTTCTCCGCGTTATACACCGGCACGATGATACTGACCTTCGGCTCCATAGGCACCTCCATCAAAAAACTACTTCTAGTTGTACCATAAAACCCTCCCGTTGACACTCGTATATTTCTGCTCACTTTTCCCGGGCCAATGTCTCGGCCCTCCGCCTGCTCACTCCGCGCCCACGCGTCCGCACCCTCCACCTTCTCACGTCGCGTCCACCCATTCGCACTCGTTGCCTTTATCGCGCCCATGCCTCCGCCCACTACCTCCTCACGTCGCATCGAAGCACCAATTCCCTCATGAAAATGTCATATTACAGCATAAATTCGCTCATGAAAGTGTAATGAAGCACGGATTATTCCCTCATGAAAGTGGCAAAATACTGAAAAGAACGCTCATAAAAGTGGCAGAGCACGGAAATCTGAGAGGAAAAAGAAGGTGCCATGGTGTTAAATTATTCTTATGATATTTCCGCTTCCTGATGATTTTTTTGAATTATCTTAACTTTAATATCGAAACTTAACTTAAAACAAGTTATAATACAAAAATAGAGTTAAATAGAAGGAGAACATATGGAATATCTCTATAAAGTTCTGGGAATTAAAGCGACAGTTCAGCGCGCAGAGTTTGACCATCTGCCCAATTATATAGCTGTAAGGTATCGTTTACAGAAGGTATCCATGGATGGACAGAAAGTGATTTTTCTTTATCCAAAGACAGAGTTGGAGCAGATCGAAGTGCTGAAAAAGCATATTGCCCGTATACAGAAAAAAGAGAACCTGCCTGTCGTGCTGGTGCTAAACGAACTCAGTTATCGTCAAAAGGAATATCTGCTTCGTGAAAAGATCCCGTTTATCGTAGATGGAAAACAAATCTATCTGCCGTTTATGAGCGTGTATTTGCAGGAGCGGTGCGATGCGGAGAAGCAGCCAAGAGAAGATCTGCTTCCGTCGGCGCAGCTGCTTTTATTGCATTTTATTTACGGCGGCACGAAAGAACTGCCGTCGAGCCAGGCAGCGAAGGATTTAAAGCTGACAGCTACGTCTATATCGAGAGCATCGAGACAGCTGGAGGAGATGGGGCTGTTGCAGATAAAGAAAGCTGGTGTGCAGAAAATTCTGCTGTCCGAAGATCCGCCGGAAGTGCTGTTTCAGAAAGCGGAAGAGACTCTGTTGAATCCGGTAAAGCGAACGGTCTATGTTCCGAAGGAGTATATTGGGGCGGATATGCTGGTAAGCGGATATTCGGCACTGGCAGAATATTCGATGCTGAGCGCACCAGCCGTCGAGTGCTATGCGACAGATAAAATATCTCAATGGAAAAACGTTATGACAAACAGACTTCAGGATTCGAAGACTCAGGTGGCGGTAGAAATGTGGAGATACGATCCTCGGATTTTAGCTACTGGACATAGCGTTGACGCGCTCTCGCTGGCTCTGACATTAAAAGACGATACAGATGAACGTGTTGAACAGGCAGTGGAAGAACTGCTGAGCGAAGTATGGAGAAAGATAGATGGTAGGAAAATATAAAGTAGTCACGCTCTGTGGCAGCACCCGCTTCAAAGAGCAGTTCATGGATGCCCAGAAGCGGCTGACGCTTGCGGGTTATATCGTCATCAGCGTCGGGCTCTTCGGCCACGCCGGCGATCAGGAAGTCTGGGACGGCATGGACGAAGGAACCCTCTCGAAAACGAAGGAAATGCTCGACGACATGCACAAACGGAAAATCGACATGGCTGACGAAATCTACGTCATCAACGTCGGCGGCTACATCGGTGACAGCACCCGCTCGGAAATCCAGTACGCCGAAGAGCACGGGAAACCGGTCCGGTACTACCAGAACATCCGTAAATAGGAGATGCTGAGTCAGCTTTCGGAGGCGAGACAGGATATCGCAGATGGAAAGTGCAAAACCGGCGCCCAGGTAGCCGAGAACCTGGGAAAAAAGTACGGATTTATATAAAGACAGCCGAAATCAGGCGTATGATGTGAAAAATTTTGTCGTAGAACAGTGCTATGATCATAGTGCAGAAAACCATCTGCAGCATATAGACAGGAGGAACGGATTATGAATACAAAGCAGATCATCGGCTTTCACAACCCGGATGAGGAATACGGATATTTGAGTAACTGGTATCGGTCGGATTTCGAAAAGGACGGCATCCGGTTTTCATCCATGGAGCAGTACATGATGTACCAGAAGGCGCGCTGCTTTCGGGACGAGAAGGTCGCCGCAGAAATCCTGAAAACCGATGACGTCGGCCGCATCAAGGAACTGGGCCGCCAGGTTTCAAACTATGATGAAAGCAGATGGAACGGCATGCGCCAGATCCTCGTCTACGAAGGCCTCCTCGCAAAGTTTGAGCAGAACGAAGACCTGAAGGCTCAGCTCAAATCCACCGGCGACGCCATCCTCGCAGAGTGCGCCGTCAAGGACCACATCTGGGGCATCGGCTTATCGATGAAGGACCCAGATCGACTCGACGTGAAAAAGTGGCACGGAACGAACCTGCTGGGGTATGCACTCATGATCGTACGAGAACGGGTGTGAAGGGCGAAAATCCAGATACCAATATAAATACGTATTTGATGATTTATAGATATGAATAAATGCAGATCAAAATGCGCAGAATATGAGCACTTATAGACATTTAATCAACACTATATGAAAATATGCCTATTATTTTTGAGAGATGCTGGATGGTAAAATTCCGAGTTGTTGAGCTGTTCTTACTTTCTATTTTATCAGATATCGCCTACAGAGTCCATAGCTTCATAGCTCAAAACAGTTCACCCACCAACCATTTGGCTATGTAAAGGGGACGGCTTTTCAGCCGCCCCACCGGTCAACGCTGCGTTAATCAGACAGGTTCATCGTCCGATTCCGCTTCATAATCCTCGTTGACATCCACTTCTTCGTCCTCGTCACCATCATCCTCCGGCAGCTGGAGCGTATCTTCATCCTCATCGTGATAATCCGCATCCGGGTCCGGCTGATTTTTCTTGGACGCAGGCTTTACGCCCTTCATCTTGATATAGAGATAACCGCCGACACCGGCTGCACCGATCACAAACAGAAGCAGCATAATCATCGGAAGCGGAGACGATTTCTTCTGCTCGCTCTCTGTTTTCTGCTCTTCCGTCTCCTGCGGCTTTTCGGTTTCCGCAGGTTCCGTGACTTCCGGCTCCTTCTCCCGATACTTGGCAGCTTCCTCTTCATCCATCAGCGCAAGCAGATCGGCCTCGTCCACCATGTTCAGGAAATGCACATTCTGGTTGCCGTCTTTATCGCGGTCGATGATCAGATAAAAGGTGTTGCCCGCCTTTGTCACCAGCGTAATGAACTGCTGGCTGGATTTATCTTCTTCCTCACCGATATCGTCCACCAGCGTCATATTTCCTTCCGGAGTCAAAGCTGCACTGGATTTCGTCTCATCCTCGTATGACATTCCACTCTGCATCAGATCCAGAAACAGCTTCAGCGCATCTTCACTGAACATGCTGCTGTCTTTTGCAGAATCCGTGACATTCAGGTACTTTCCATGTGCATACCCGGTTTTGCCGTTGAAGTTTACCTTATACCAGTCACCGCATTTTTCGACAATCTCCACCGTATCGCCGGAATGCAGATATCCGATAATCTCCTGATCCATGCCGGGACCGGAACGAAAATGCAGACTGGTGATCCCCGGCACCACCGTACCAGTCTGCTTTTGGGACTTTTCGCTGCCGATATTGTATTCTTTGCCGCCCACCGTAACGATCAGGTTCCCATCCGCATCCGTAGAGACCTCATAGCCATCCGGCAGAACCTGCATGTCCGGGTCGATTTCGATGCTGTCGGTATTGTCCGTTTTCCCCGCATTTGTGCTTTCTGCTGCATCCGTCTCCTGTGCAGCGGTACTGACAGGCGTGTTCTTCTGCACATCATCGCCCGTATAGGCAAATGCAGTGGTCGTAAAGGTTCCTGCCGCCATCACGCTGGCAAGCAGCATTGCCATCATCTTTTTCATTCCATATCCTCCGTTTCTTTCTCATCCAGTTTCAGGTTCTCCGGGTTGGGAACCGCAGCCTGCGCCAGCTGAATGATGACTGCCAGCTGTTCCGGGGTCAGGCTCTGGGCATGTACCATTTCACAGATTTCGCTGTTTTCCTGCTCGTGGTACTTTCTGTCCCATTCCTTTCTGCGCTCCTCCCATTCATCGCGTTTCCTGCGGGCTTTCTCGCGCTCCGCAGCAATCTTTTCCAGTTTCAAGCTCATATCGTATCCTTTCCGGGCGAATAAACGCCCTATTTTTATCGAATTCTTCCCATGCAGTAGTAGTGCTGCCGCCAGTAGCTCGTCTCAATGGAAGCATAGGAAATTGGTGAGCCACAGTGGATCATCATCCCGTTGCCGACATAAATGCCCACATGGGATGCGCCACTGGTGTTGTAGGTTTTCTGGAAGAAGATCAGGTCTCCGGGCTTTGCCTCACTCTTCGGGATAATGTCGCATTTTCCCATCAGACCGTTGGCCGTCTGCCTGCCTACATTCCAGCCATTGCCGCAGTGGTTGATGACCCAGCTTACAAAACCGGAGCAGTCAAAACTGGTACTCGGCGAGCTGCCGCCCCAAACATAGGGATAACCGAGATATTTCTCTGCTTCGGTAATCATCTTCCGGAATTTTTCATCCGTCAGAGCTTCGCCCGGAATGTCGTAATCCTGGTATTCTCCGCTGGAACCCGCGCCATCCGGCGTTGCAAAGGCTATGCCTGCAAACAGGTCATCCCGATTGCCCCGGCACTCCAATGTGACTTCGTAGCGTTGCAGCTGGTCATCTGTAAGACCGGAATTTCTGGCAACATAGTCCACACCCCGATTGAGCAGCGTTACATTGAGGATTTTATACTCATACTGTACCGTCACTTGATAGGTGTAGGTGTGTCCGGTTCCGGTGATCGGATTATAGCGATAGCCCACACGGGTTTCTTTCCTTGTCCGGATTTCCACCTTTTCCTCCAACTTCAGCTCATACTGCGCTTCAAAAATACTCTGGAGCCGCGCCTGCACCTGGCTTCTCGTATAGTTTTCAAATTCTACGGTCAGCAGAGATGCAAGCTCATAGGGATTGTGACCAATCTCTGCCAGATTGTAGCGATACTCGTCATAGCCCGGATGGTCGGTTTCAATGCGGTCGATTTGTTTGCGAAGTTTATCTTCCAGCCTGGTATAATCCGTCTCCACGCCTTTCAAATCTTCATCTTCCGCTGTATAGGAAGTCCCCAGCACCACATTGCCGCCTCCATTGATCAAGACAGAGCAAGATGAAACCGACCCGGCAATCACCAAAACAAGCAGTCCCACGGCTGCGATACCGATGATGATATGCGAGTGGCTCTGCACAAACTGAAATGCCTTTTCCGTTATACTGACAGTACCCTGTGCAGCTTTGGCTGTGCCAGATGCTGTGTTCTCCGCAGCGGCCGCACCTGCCTTCGCAGCGGCATACTCTTTTTTGATGGCCTGCTTCTGCCGCCATCGGGAAAAGAGATTGGAACCAGCCTGCGGATCAGACTTCATGCGTTCCGCAAAGATGGAATCTACGGCATCTTTATTTGCCTTTTTCTCCAACCGCTCCAGCTTTTTGTACTGCCGCAGCTTTCGACCATATTGGAACCGGGAACCAGCACGGGCTGCACCTTCCGCTGAGCCTTCGGTAAAATGCGCTGCCTCCACACCAGAATTATTATCCTGGTCGGCATTGCGCACACTCTGATGCGCTTTGGCTGAAAGTGCATCTGCCGCAAGATTCCCCGGCTTCTTTGGCTTTCCGCCCTTTTTCCCGGAAGCTGCTGCATTCTTTTTCGCTTTTACTTCCTGCTCTGATTTCAGCTTCTTACTGCGCATCTTAGCAAGATCGGCCTCGTGACGAATCTGCCTTCGGTGTTCCGCTTTTTTCTTGCCGCCGTCTCCCGTACTGCTATCTGCGGTTTTGCTTCTGGAATCGCGAAGGGTGTTCTCCGCACCCTCGCGCTCCTGCCGCAGCTTGTCTCCGAGATTCGGATTTTTCTTGCCAGCCATCGCTTATGCCTCCTTCGCTTCCTGCACTTCGGTTAATTTTGTCGTCATAATCCGGTACAGTTCCAGATCGGTCGGGAAACGATCAACGAACGGCAAAATCACATTTCCGTAGAACAGCAGTCCTTCGCCTTCACCGGAGTGGGTCACATAGGACAGCTGATGTGGGCTGATATTCAGCTGATCCGCCAGAATCTGACGATCACCGGCTGCCTGATTCAGCATATAAATGAAGTCGCTGTTCTCAAAAATGTTCGTCACTTCGCGGGAAGAAAGCAGGTCTTTCACATTCTGGGTGATGCCGGTGGGAATACCGCCCCATTTACGGAATCGCTTCCAGATTTCCACGCTGTAGGCCGCTGTCTGCTCTTCTTTCAAAAGCAGATGGAACTCGTCCATATAGTAGCGGGTGGCTTTACCGGCGTTACGGTTGGCGGTCACACGCCCCCAGACCTGATCCTGCACCACCAGCATCCCGATCTTTTTCAGCTGCTTGCCCAGCTCCTTGATGTCATAGCAGACAATGCGGTTGTTGATGTCCACATTGCTCTGGTGGTTGAACACATTGAGGGAGCCGGTTACATAGATTTCAAGGGCCGTAGCGATATACTGGGCTTCCTTTTCCTCCTGTGAACGGAGCAGGTTATATAGGTCCTCCAGTATGGGCATATTCTCCGGGCGCGGGTCATTGAGATAGGTCTGATAGACCAGGCGCACACAGCGGTCGATGATGGTTTTCTGCACCGGCTGCAATCCGTCCTTGCCGCCCACAATCAGTTCACACAGCGACAGGATAAAGTCGGATTTCAGCGACAGCGGGCTTTCATCGTCCGAATAGTCCAGGTTCAGGTCCATCGGGTTGATGTAGTTGGTGGAGGTGGGCGAAATCTTGATGACCTGCCCGTGCAGGCGCTCCACCAGCGGCGCGTACTCGGCCTCCGGGTCGCAGATGATGACATCATCCGAAGTCAGCAGGAAGCAGTTGGCGATCTCGCGCTTGGCCGAAAAGCTCTTGCCGGAACCGGGCGTACCCAGAATCAGGCCGTTGGGGTTTTTCAGCAGCTTGCGGTCCACCATGATGAGGTTGTTGGACAGGGCGTTGATGCCGTAGTACAGCGCCTCTTTTCCGTTTTGAAAAAGCTCCTGGGTGGTGAACGGCACGAAGATGGCGGTGGAGCTGGTAGTCAGCCCCCGCTGAATTTCCACCTGGTTCAGCCCCAGCGGCAGAGAGGACATCAAGCCTTCCTCCTGCTGGAAGTCCAGCCGGGTCAGCTGGCAGTTGTACTTCTGCGCGATGGAGCTGGCCTGGAAGATGTTGTTGCCCAGCTGGCGGGGATTGTCCGCCGTGTTCAGCACCAGGAACGTCACCAGGAACATCCGCTCGTTGCGGCTTTGCAGGTCCTGCAACAGCTTCTTGGCCTCGGCCCCGTAGGTGGCAAGGTCGGAGGGGATGATGTCCATGTCATACCCGGCGCGGACGGCCTTTTTCTGTTCCTCGATCTTGCTGCGGTCCAGGTCGGTGATCTTGCGCTTCACCGTCTTGATGGCCTTCACCTGATCCACCGACTGGATGTGCAGATTCACAATGAGGGAACTTTCCATATCGAGAAAATCCGCCAGCATACGGTCATTCAGTTCCGGGGCCAGAATCTGCACGAAGCTGACGGCCCCGTACTTCTTTCCCATGCGGAACTGCTTGCCGGTGCGGAACTCGAAGCCGGACGGCGCAATAAAGTCTTTGGTGGAAAGACCGCTGGGAGCCAGCCAGTCCCACTCGAACTGGAAGGGCGCCTGCTCGTCCATGTGGAAGATGGCGTGGAGCTGGGCCAGCCGAGCTTTGCCGTCCAGGACCTCGGCGGCCACGCCCAGCCGCTTGAAGTTGTTCAGCACATCGGTCTCGATACGCTCCAGACGGGGCTTGGCGGAGCGGATGCTGTCGGCCTCGATGGAAAAGGTCAGGTACTTGGTCTTGATAAGGCCGTTGTTGCCCCGCGCCAGCTGGTTTTGCAGCATCTGCGTGTACTCCACCCGGATGGGGTCAAAGTCATCCCCCTGGGCCGGGATGGTGATACTGTTGGCGAAAGTCTCCTGGGACGCCGCCAGGTTCAAAAAGGACAGCTGGAAACGGATGGAGCTGTCGAAGTAGTTGAGGAAATCGCACCAGCCTTCAAAGATGGCGGTCTTGTCCTCGTTCTGGCTGAGCTGGTAGTTGATGTCCTGGAACTGAATGGTCTTGGTGTAGCGGCCATCCGCCACCTTGCAGATGCCGTCCGGCCACATCCGCTCATAGGGGATGCTGTCCTGGGCGGACTGCTCCTTTTTGCCCGTGCGGTTGGCGCGGGCAATCGCTGCCTCGATCCGTCTGCGTTCGGCGCGGGTCAGCTTACGTCGGGGTCTGGTCTGCGGCTCTGCCGGTTCGGCCTGCCGCTTTGTCTTTGCCGCGAACAATGTCATACACCTCCTTGTCGAGATTTGCCTGCCGCTCCAACACGGCATAGAAGTTGTTGGTGCGGTAGGGGCGCTGCTTGGGCCGGATGACGGCCACCTTGAGGATGTTGCCGATGATCTTTTCCAGGGGCTGGCCGTGTTTTTCATACATCGCCAGCATGAAGAAGGGCAGCATGACGAGCATCATGCACATGGCCGCCACGCTGTTGCCAGCAGGCCCCCGGAGCAAAAAGAAAAGCGGCACGCCGATGAGCGCCCCGCAGCCGAAGCAGACAAGCTGCCTCTTGGTTAAGTTGAACGCGACCTTGGTTTTGACTTTCGTCAGGTCTTTGGGTACGGGTACATAAGCCATTGGTAAATTCCCTCCCTCCGGGTCAATGTGCGTTGAATACGGCTTTGGACAGGCTGCCGGTCTTGAACAGCGTAAAGCAAAGCAGCACGGTGTAGCCCACGCAGCTCCAGATTGCCATGATGATGTCCTCCTCGGTGGCGATGTTCTGCACCAGCACGGCGTAGATCGCCACGCAGACGATAATCAAAAACGCCTGGAAGCCCAGGGCCAGCAGGCTGCGCAGGTAGTTCTGGCCCATGCCGCCCCATTCCTTGCCCATCATGGTCGCCATCGGGATGGGGGCCACCGACGTGACCAGGTAAATCTCGATCATACGGCCATAAATCACGATAAAAATGCAGATATACAGCGCCCACATGGTGATGCCGATAAAGAGCGACTGGAACCACAGGCCGAACAGCGGCCCCAGGTCCATATCCATCAGCCGGGACTCCATATCGGTCATAACAGCGGAGATGTCGATGGAAGCGTCCGAGCCGATGATGCCGGACGCCTGGGCCACCACGCTTTGGGCCATGTCGAACACGCCCATGACGATGTTCCAGGTGTTGGTGACGAGCAAAATCGCGGCGGCGGATTTGAACACCCATTTGAAGATCATCCAGGTGTCCACATCATGCAGGTTGTTGCGGTCGGTAATCATCTGGATCAGCTCCAGCGTCATCACGATGGCCAGGATCACGCCAGCAATCGGCACCATGATGGAGTTGGAAAGGTTCTGGATCATACTGAAAATGCTGCCGTTCCACCCCTGCGGGGTCTGGCCCACCTGTACGGATATATCCGCGACCTGCTGATTTACGCTGTCGAACATCCCCGATAAGTTTCCCATGATGCCGCCCACCAGCATCTCTTTCAGCCAGTTGGTAAGGGCATCCAATAAGAAATCCATACGGTGTCAAACCTCCTTTCAGCCCCTCCCGCTGTGCGCGGGAGGGGGCGAGGATTTCAGCGGGGTACGATCAGACGGTGAACAGGCCGGACAGCAGCGGTACGAGGACCATGCCAACGATGGCGACGCCCGCGCCGGCCATCAGCTGTTTTATCCCTAAATAGGAGTAAAACCTTGCTCGATGGCGGGCGGCGGCGTGTCAAAAAATATATGGAATTGTTTTAGAACTGCCCCGGCGGGGACAGGTCAGGCCGTGACCTGTTCCACCTCCGGGATGGGTTTGAGATTGAAGTGAATTTCGATAGAAATGTGTCGTGTCTTATCACTGTTGATGTGTTCATGGACAACGATTTCTTTAATCAGGCGGT
>OLWG01000552.1_pt1 | contig 12816 bp, 10 predicted proteins | sample 1673721 | NCBI WGS metagenome assembly OLWG01 (sample SAMEA103958125, study PRJEB25191) | human gut metagenome | reverse complement strand
CGGCATCGATATAGTTCATATTTGGATGTCCCTGCAATTTGGAACCAAATTTACGGAACGTCTTGATATCATCCTCTGTCAAAAAGCCTTTTTCTGCCAAAACACTGTATAAAGCAGGTGTAACATGTCCCTTGCTCAATACGAAACGATCACGATCGATTCCTTTGACATTGTCTTTGTTGATGTTCATCACTTCAAAATACAGATACGTCAAGACATCCGCTGCTGATAAGGATCCACCTGGATGGCCAGATTGACCTGAATAGACAGCAGTCAAGATATTCTTGCGAACATTGTTTGCATGTTTCTTTAATTCTTCTACTTGCATATGCGTCTCCTTTTCCTTAAATTTCGTACGTTTGCCAATTCAAATTATACATCATTTTTAAATGAAATAAACAATATTTCTATACTTATACATTTGTTCCGTATTGCTTCGAATCTAGACAATCCAAAACATGGGCACCATGTACTTTAAAGAACATCATCATATCGTTCGTTAAGGATAAATCATCTGGTTCATCATTCAATTCATCCTGAGCAATAAAACGAGCTTTGGCCAATTCTTCTTGTTCCAAAGTGATGTTTGGATTGCCATCCAATTCACAAAAGAACCCCAACAATAAATTCAAATCAAATCCCCAAGGCTGCGATTTATAATACTGAATATTTTTCACATGTAAGCCCACTTCTTCCATAACCTCACGACGTACGGTATCTTCTGGGGTTTCTCCAATTTCACAAAAACCCGCAATCAAAGCATGACCCTTATACGTTCGATGCGCATATCGTGTCACTAAGATCGAATTCTTATATAACACACCAACAATCACGGCCGGCATGATATTTGGATACACCCGATTATGACAAGAAGGACAACGCATCGCCCGTTCACTATGGGCAGGAATCATTGGTTGGCCACATACGCCACAATACCGATTCTTCGAATACCATACATATAAATGATACGCGGTAACCGCCGCAAACTGCGTTTTCTTTGGTTTTTGATGACGCAACACATGAATATCCTGATACGATAGATGATCTTGTTTTTCTAAAGCCAAGAAATAATGCGTTTCATCAATGGCGAATAAATACTGTACTGGACCATGAATCTCTCGATACGTAGGAAGCAGTAATGGATCCATGCCTTTTAAGGCAATCTTTTTGCCATCAAAGACCAAGACGAGATCTTCATCTTCGGGATCCAAATGCAAATAACTTAAATCAAATGTACTTGGTTGAATATCTTGAATCATACTACACTTTAAAACACTTGCGAATATCTTCCGTTTTTCCTAATACCAACAAGCGTTGTCCTTTCGCAAATTTTGTTTTCGAAGCCACCATCACATTCAATCGACCATCAGCTTCTTTGATGGCTAAAATATTTAAATGATATTTTTTACGAATATTGAGATCAACAATCGTTTTATTTTGCCAATTATCTGGTACGGACACTTCATAAATCGCAAAGCCATCACTCAATTCAAAATAATCAAAGACAGTATCCAAGGTATAACGAAGTGCGGTCCAATGGGCCACTTGTTTTTCCGGATACACTACGATATCTGCCCCAATCTTTTTCAATAGTTTCTCTTGGATATCGCTGCAAGCACGCGAAATGACTTTCGGCGCACCCATTTCTTTGACCGTATTCGTGGTGATCATCGCACTTTCAAAATCATGCGCAATCGCAACGATCACAATATCAAAGTTACGAACCCCCAACGATTCTAAAAATTCACGATCGGTCGTATCGCCAATTTGTGCATTGGTCACAAATGGCAACGCATCATTGACACGCTCTTCATTGATATCGATGGCCATCACTTCATGACCCAATTCATTCAATTTATGAACCAGATTCATGCCAAACCGACCCAAACCAATCAATAACACACTTTTCATATTATCCTACCGAAATCCTTTCTTCTGGCATACTCTTCACAAAACGACTCTTGGACGCTACCGCATAGGCCAAAGTCAAACCGCCTACACGACCAAAATACATCAATAAAATCAACAAGATATGACTGACAGCACATAAATGCGGTGTGATACCCATCGTACAACCCACTGTACCAATGGCTGAAGCGGCTTCAAACAAACAAGCCATCATCGGAATACCTTCGATCCGGGAAATGATCATGGCCACACCAACGCATAACGTAATATACATCGTAAAGATGGTAGCCGCACTACGCACCGTATCGTTATCAATACGTCGATGAAACATATGGACATTATCCCGATGAAAGATTGCTGTTACATTGGCTAACATCACCGCAAACGTCGTGGTTTTCATACCACCAGCCGTGGATCCAGGTGAACCACCAATCAACATCAAAAGTGTCATGACCATGGCTCCGGTCTGGGTCATGGTATTAAAGTCCACCGAGTTAAAACCGGCCGTTCGCGCGGTAACAGATTGAAATGCGGATAGAAAAAACCGCGTTTGAAAATCATGGACATTTTGAAATTCACCAAAGAAAAAATATACCGATGGAATCACCAACAACAAAACCGTTGTCGTCAATACCACTTTGGCATGTAAACTATATTTTTTAAAATGCCACTTGTGCACTAAAATATTATTCCATACAAAGAAACCTAGACCACCAATAATGATCAACAACATGATGGTCCAATTGATAATGGGATTTGATCGCATCGTCATGATGGAAGAATACGGCTTGATCACGCCCATCAAATCAAATCCTGCATTACAAAATGCCGAAATGGAATGAAAGATGGCATACCAAATGCCTTTGCCTAGACCAAACTTCGGTATGAACACAAAGGCCATCGATACAGCCCCTAAACCTTCCAACAAAAGCACACCTTTAATGATAAATTTGACCATGCGCATGATTCCACCCATTTGAAAAGCACCAATGGAATCTTGCATCGTTGCTCGTTGGAGAATGCCAATCTTTCGTCCCGAAAGAATGGCCAAGGCACACGCAATGGTCACAACACCCATACCACCAATTTGAATCAGCAACAAAATAATGAATTGACCAAAGCTAGTCCAATAGGTCGCTGTATCATGAACGATCAACCCCGTCACACAAACGGCGGAAGTGGATGTAAACAAACAATCCAAAAAAGGTGTCACTACATGTTTTTGTGAAGAAATCGGCAACATCAACAACAAGGCTCCCAATAAGATCACACCCGCAAAGCCAAGGATGATGATGCGAGCCGATGTGAATCGTTTTTTAAAGCTCATAAAATCCCTCGAATCTAATGATGACTAAAGACATCCATCAACATCGGTACGATCTGATTTTTTCTTGATAGGATGCCTGCTTGGATCGTTCTCTCATTTGGGAAAGCTTCTTCGATCCAGTCTTTACATTCTCCTTGTGCATAGATGATGGATCCACCATCCGTAATACTGGTAAAAGCCACACAGAATGTCTTAGCTTCTAGATGCAGCAACAATTCATCCAAAGCCTCCTTGATTTCCTTTTCACGACCTTTTATATCTTCAAAATTATAGATAATTACCTGACTGATTGCAACTTTCTGTTCCTCCAAATCGAATGTCTTCAAATCGATATGCATGATATCAATCATGGATTTATCCGCAATATTGGTCGAAACACTAAACATATCTTTCGCAAAATCATCAATATTCACCTGCGCAATCTGTGCTAACACATTGGCCATAAAGATATCTTTTTGTGTGGTCGTTGGCGAACGGAACTTTAACGTATCACTTAAGATGGCTCCCAATAATAAACCCGCTAAGTTTTTCGGAATGGCTACTTGTCGCTCCTGGAAAATACCCGTCAAAATGGTCGCTGTTGATCCCACGATCTCATTACGGAAAGCCACAGGCATCCGCGTGGAAAAATCACTGATGCGATGATGATCGATGACCTCGATCAATTCTGCCTTTTCAATGGCTCGCACGGACTGTGAAAATTCATTATGATCCACCATGACGATGGATTTATTCTTCGAATTCAAGATATGATACCGCGATACATAACCCACTAATGCATCGTTTTCATCCAAGACTGGATACGAACGGAACCGACTCTTCGCCATTTTCTTAGAAGCATCTTCGGCCAATTCCCAATAATGGAAACTCACCGGATTGGGATGCATCAATAACGAAGTGACCGGTGCAAAATAAAGATAACGCGATGTATTCATCGCTCCATGTCCGGAAATAATGATGGGACAATGATACTGCTTGGCCTGTTCGATCACGTCTGGATCCACACTCTTGGCCCAAACCACGATCAAGATACCAGCACCTTTTTGAATCGCTTGAATCTGCGCATCCTTATCATCTCCCAACATAACGATGCGAGATTGCACATCATAGTTGGTCAATCCTTGTTTCGCTAGAGCGATGATACTGACCTTTCCATTCAAATGAAATTGTTCATCGTTGTAGACAATCGTTCCATCCAAAGTTTTGGCAATGTTTTCTACACTGGTCACTTTCAATAAATCAATGCCCAAAGAGGTATCACCCATTCCAATCTTGGAAATATCTTGATTGGCAATGATACCTAATACTTTGCCTGTATCATCGGTAACGGCAATGGATGGCTTATTTTCGTTTTCCATCAATTGTAACGTTTCATAAATCGTGGTATCGGGATGTACACAAAGTGGATCATCCAACGCAATATCCGAAAGCGAAACGCGTGCATCTTTTAAATAATATGGTGCCACAAAACCAAATCGATCCAATAAATATTTGGTTTCATCGTTTAATTCGCCCAAACGACAAGCCACACAATCCACACCCTGTTGATTTTTTAAATACGCATATGCAATTGCCGAAGCAACCGAATCCGTATCCGGATGTTTATGACCTGTCACATAAATAGTTTGACTCATATTAACCCCTTTACTCTATAGTATCGTTGTACGATATTTTATTCGCTTTTTCAACCCATACAAAAAGACGGATGCCTAATCCGTCGCTAGTTTTTCAATCGTCAAGCGATAAATCTTGCGCGCTTTTTCTAAATCAGCGATATTGATTCGTTCATTCGCTTGGTGTTCCGTCAATTCGACGCCTGGGAAGACCGGTCCAAACGCCACAATATGATCCATCGCACGTGCATACGTACCACCACCAATGACCAAAGGCTCTGCATTATCATGGGTAATTTCACGATACGCTTCTAACATCTTTGTGATGATGGGACCATTCTTATCCATATATATAGGTCCTCTGCCACCGATGCGAACAATATGCATCCCTGGTTCCACTTCTTGTTTCAAGATTTTCATGACATCGGCCTCTTTGTACGTAACCGGATAACGAATATCGACCGATAAGACGACATCTTTTCCTTTCACTTCTACCTTGCCCACATTCAAGGTCAAAGCCCCACTTTGTTCATCCCAAAGATCTAGATGCAGCTTGTTTCCATGCATGTCGATCTTTTCTCGATAGAAATCGGCCAATGGACCTGTAGCTTGTTCCATCAATTTGGTGATCGCATTGACTCCATCTTCGGGTGTCGATCCATGCGCACTCTTGCCTTTGGCTTCGATCACAGTACCATCATCCAATTGCGCCTTTGCCCAGGCCGGTACCATATTTGGTGCTTCACCACCTGAAACGGATTGAAAACCCGATTTTTTCAAAGGTGTGTGCCATTCGGTCTGCAACAAGCCTTTTTCACCATAGATGGCAGGAAAATCCGCATCCGGTGTAAACCCAAAGGTTGGTAATTCTTCCTTTTCTTTGTAGGCTTCGATATCTTCCCATTCACCCACTTCTTCACACGTACCAAAAATAATGCGTACACGCTTATTCAAGTGCTTGTCGCCTTCTTTGACATCTTTCATCGCATAGATAGCGGCCATCATCGGTCCTTTATCATCCATGACACCTCGTCCAATGATTTGTCCATCTTTGATGGTAGCCGTAAACGGATCGGTATCCCATCCAAGACCGGCAGGTACCACATCCAAATGACCAATGATCCCCATCATTTCTTCACCTTCGCCGATTTCGGCATAGCCATACGATCCACCATCAAATACGCGAAAGCCAAAACCTTTACATAATGTCAACACATAGCGCAAAGCATCTTTTGTATATTCGGTTTGCGAAACACTCGGAATCGCAATGAGTTGTTTTAAAGCATCAATCATGCATCTACCTCCTCAATTTCAATGGATGATCCCACTTGTAACGAAGGAACATCTTTCTTTTCTACATAGATGGTTCCAGGCATTTGGGCTTTTGTGGCCCCATTGAATCGAATCGTACAATGTCCCATGGTTTGCAGGGTATCCATAACTTCCGAGCCAATGGCTGTAATTCGATAGGAAATGCCATCGATCATTAGTATTTGTCCAGGTTGGATCGGATTCGCTTTTTCGATATCAATAATATAACTATACGCTTTTAATTCATCGGGTACATTCATCCCAAACAAAATGATAAAATCCCCATTTTGAAACGAAGATACTTGAGCTCCTACTTGGAGTACATGCGTTGTATAGATTGTTTTCATTTCCATACCTCCTGGATATATTCTTGCACGGCATACATGTTTCTTAAACATACATCATATTTTTCCTTGGCCATCTCTTTACTAAAGGTCATTTCGGGGACCATGATCGTAAAACAACCAGCCGCTTTGGCTGCAAAGACGCCATTGGGACTATCTTCCACGACAATACAATGGTCAGGAGCTACATTCAATTGACGAGCAGCTTCTTCAAAAACATCGGGATATGGCTTACTTCTAGGTACTTCCATACCGGATACAAAAACCGAAAAATACGGATATAGACCGACTTCTTTCAAATTCTTTTTGATCAAGGCCAATGGTCCGCCACTCGCACAGGCACAAGGAATGCCTTGAGCATGTAGCTTTTCCAATAAAGAATGAACACCGGGTTTAAGATCAATCGTGCTTTCCATTTGTTTCTCGGCATAATTCATAAAGATATCCACAAATAACTGCGCATCAATTTGTGGACAAACTTTATGTAGACTTTCGACTTGATCATGGCCCGAACGACCATAGATAGCTCTTTTCATTGTTTCGGTCAATGGTACGCCCAAATGTTTGGCAGCTACTTCCCATCCTTCTTGGTAATATTTTTCGGTATCTAATAATGTGCCATCTTTATCAAAGATCACGGCTTGAAAATGTCCCATATTGGTTCTCCTATCATATAAGTGGGTTGTACTATCCCAAAGTTATAAAGAATGGTCGATCCGACATCCCCAAACGATCCAATCGGCAAGGTTTCTCTTCGTGAAAGCTGTGGACTATAACACAAACAAGGTACATTCTCACGGGTATGATCCGTTCCTTTCCACGTGGGATCATTGCCATGATCGGCCGTCAGGATCAAAAGATCATCCTTTTTCATCTTTTTAAGACATTCTCCCAATAATACATCAAATTGTTCTAATTCATGGCCATAGCCTTCAACATCACGACGATGTCCCCATTTCGCATCAAAATCCACTAAATTGGTAAAACAAAGTCCTCGAAACTCTTTTTCCAGCATGGCGATGGTTTGTTTCATTCCATGGACCGAACTGGTCGAATGATAGCTTTCGGAAATACCTTGTCCGGAAAAGATATCGGATATCTTCCCAATCCCAATCGTATAGGGTAAATAATCCAATACAGTGGGCTGAATCGGTGCTACGGCATAATCTTTACGATGATCGGTACGAATATATTGGCCATTACGTATAATATAAGGACGCGCAATCACACGGCCAACTTTCCATTGCGGCTGCATCGTTATCTCTCGAGCTGTCTGGCATACTCGATACAATTCTTCCAAACCAATGATTTCTTCATTGCCGCATATTTGGAGAACCGAATCCGCCGATGTATACAAGATCAATGTAGATCCGTTGGTTTCGGTTTCCACATGACCCAGTTCAGCTAAGATCTGGGTTCCGGAAGCGGCTTTATTCCCAATAAAAGTATGATTGGTTGCTTGTTCTAATGTTTCAATCAATGCATCCGGAAAAGAAGAAAAAACTTGAAAGGGTGAATCCACAACAACACCCATCAATTCCCAATGTCCAGAAAGGGTATCTTTACTCGCCCCATGCTCGGCTAAACGCAAGGCAATGCCTTGATGGTCTTGGGGTGTATATAAGGCATCCAATCCGAGTTTTCGTAAGTTGGGAATGTGTAAGGACATATGAGCTTGGATATGGCCATACGTATCGGCACCGAAATCCCCAAATTGATTGGCATCTTGTGCTTGTCCTACGCCAAAAGAGTCCAAAACGATCGTAAATATTCGTTGATATCGCATATTCTTAGTTTAGCACACTTTATTTTGGCTTTAGTAATAAAGTGTCCTATAATATTTATATCATTAGAAAGAGGACATAGAATGAGTATCCATAATTTTAATAAAGTCTTGGTTGCCAATCGTGGTGAAATTGCCATTCGGATCTTTCGTGCTTGTTACGATTTAGGAATCCATACCGTAGCCATGTACTCCAAAGAAGACATCGACTCCCAATTCCGTATTCGTGCGGATGAGGCTTATCTCATCGGTGAAAATGATAGTCCAGTTGGTGCCTATCTTGATATTCCTGCCATTATTAGTTTAGCCAAACGTCGTGGTGTGGATGCGATCCATCCAGGTTATGGCTTTTTAAGTGAAAATGCGGAATTTGCGAAAGCCTGTGAAGAGGCAGGTATCGTATTTATTGGTCCCCCAAGCCATATTTTAGCGAAGATGGGAGATAAATTAAGTGCTAAAGAAATCGCCATCAAAGCAGGTGTACCTATCATTCCCGGCTCAACCGAACCATTAAAAGATGCCGATGAAGCCTTAGCCTTAGCGGAATCGTTTGGTTTTCCAATCATCTTAAAAGCAGCTGCTGGTGGTGGTGGTCGTGGTATGCGTCGTTGTGACACACCCGAAGAAGTCAAACCAGCCTTTGAATTGGTGAAGGCCGAAGCCCAGAAAGCATTTGGAAATGATGATATTTTTATTGAAAAGTTCTTGGTCAATCCAAAACACATTGAGGTGCAGATCTTAGCCGATCAAAATGGACATACCTATCATATCTTAGAGCGTGATTGTTCCTTACAGCGTCGTTACCAAAAGGTCATTGAATATGCACCGGCTTGGTCGGTGGATGAATCCGTCTTAGAAAAACTGCGTGCGGATGCGGTACGCATTGCGAAAACCGTGGGCTATGTGAATGCCGGTACCGAAGAATTCTTGGTCGATGCTCAAGGCAATTACTACTTTATCGAAATGAATCCACGTATTCAGGTCGAACATACGGTTACCGAATGTGTCACAGGCATTGATTTGGTGCGTGCCCAGATTTTAATTGCGGAAGGCTATTCTTTGAATGTGCCAGAAATTGGTATCTCCAAACAATCGGATGTCAAAGCCCGCAATTATGCGATCCAATGTCGTGTTACAACGGAAGATCCACAAAATAATTTTGCGCCTGATCATGGTAAGATCATTGCCTATCGTACTGGTGGTGGTTTTGGCGTTCGTTTGGATGGTGGTAATGCCACGACCGGAACGGATATTTCCCCTTATTATGATTCTTTATTGGTTAAAGTCACGGCCTTTGATAATACGTTTGAAGGCGCTTGCCACCGAGCTTTGCGTGCCATCAGTGAAGTGCATGTACGTGGTGTGAAAACCAATATTCCATTCATCACCAATATTTTGACCCATCCCACTTTTATTGCGGGACAGTGTTATACAAAGTTTATCGACGATACACCGGAATTGTTTGATGTGGTTGGTTCGAAAGATAGAGCCACACGTATTTTACGTTACATTGCCAATATTCAAGTCAGTGCACCAAATGCCGAGCGGAAACAATACGATAAGCCTCGCTTTCCAAAACATACTGGTAATCCTGAACCAGGCTTGAAACAAAAATTGGATCAATTAGGTCCTCGTGATTTTTCAAAGTGGGTACGCGATCAAAAGAAATTATTGATTACCGATACCACGATGCGAGATGCGCATCAAAGTTTATTATCCACGCGTATGCGTACCAGAGATATGGTCTTGGGTGCACCAGGTACTGCTGAAATATTGAAAGATTGTTTCTCATTAGAGATGTGGGGTGGTGCTACTTTTGATGTAGCTTTCCGTTTCTTGCATGAAAATCCATGGGAACGATTGACTTTATTGCGATCTTTGATTCCGAATATTCCGTTCCAGATGTTGTTGCGTGGTAGCTCCTGTGTGGGTTATGCCAATTATCCAGATAATGTCGTGCGTGAATTTATTCATCAAAGTGCAACCAATGGAATCGATGTATTCCGTATCTTTGATTCCTTGAATTATCTGCCAGGTATGGAAGTGGCCATTGATGAAGTATTGAACCAAGGTAAATTCTGTGAAGGTACGATTTGTTATACGGGGGATATCTTAGATCCAAGCAATGATACGTTCACATTGGATTACTATATTAAATTAGCGAAAGAATTAGAAAAACTTGGTGTGCATTCGATTGGTATCAAGGATATGGCTGGTTTATTAAAGCCATATGCAGCCAAAGAATTGATACATGCCTTGCGTAATGAAGTGTCATTGCCAATCCATCTACATACTCATGACACTTCAGGTAACCAGGTCGCAACGTATTTAATGGCAGCCGAAGCCGGTGTCGATATTGTCGATACAGCAGTAGCTTCCATGGCTGGTATGACTTCCCAACCTTCGATGAATGCGATCGTAGCTGCGTTACATGGACAAGAGCGCGATACTGGATTTGATTTGGATCGTGTGGAAGAATTATCGAATTACTATGCCGATGTGCGTTTGCGTTATGAAAAATTTGATCAGGGTCTAAAGACAACGGATACAGATATCTATAAATATGAAATTCCGGGTGGTCAATATACGAACTTGCGTCCACAAGTCAATTCGGTTGGTTTAGGCGATCGTTTTGAAGATATCAAGAAAATGTATAAAGTGGTCGATACGATGTTAGGTGGTATCACCAAGGTTACACCTTCCAGCAAGATGGTTGGTGATATGGCTATTTTCATGGTTCAAAACGATTTGACCCCAGAAAATATATTGGAAAAAGGCAAAAACTTAAACTTCCCGGATTCCGTCATTGATTACTTCAAAGGTATGATGGGACAACCGCCACATGGTTTCCCAAAAAATCTACAAAGAGTGGTATTAAAAGGAGAAGAGCCAATCACTTGTCGTCCAGGAAAATTATTGCCACCGGCCGATTTTGAAAAAGCGAAAAAAGAAGTGGCGGAGTTATGTCCGCATCCATTCAATATGCGTCAGGTCATTTCCTATGTCATGTATCCAAAAGTAGTCAAAGAATATTGGCAACATGAAGTGGAATATGGTTATTTGATGCGTATGGGATCACATGTCTTCTTTAATGGTTTGGCCAAAGGCGAACGAAACTTGATCACCATTGATCAAGGTAAGACATTAGTCATTCGTTTCATCGAATTGGGTGATATCAATGAAGAAGATGGAACGCGTGATGTCATTTTTGAATTGAATGGACAGAGACGTGTCATTGCGGTACCTGATCCACATGTCCATGTTGAAGGTAAAGAAACAGTCATGGTCGACCCACAAGATAAATCCCAAGCGGGTGCTTCCATTCCAGGTCTTGTCACGAAAATCAATGTGAAGGTTGGCGACGAAGTAAAAGAAAACGATACGTTAGGTATCATTGAAGCCATGAAGATGGAAACCGCTGTCGTCGCACGTATGCACGGAACCATTAAAGAGATCTTGGTCAAAGAAGGAGATACGGTCAAAGCGGGTCAATTGTTGTTTACGTTGGATGTTAAGTAATGCTTGGTTTTATTTTCGCATCACTCGTGTTAGAATATGTGAATACTAAAAGAGAAGAAGGATAGAAAATATGACAGTAGCAATTATGACAGATAATCAATCCGGCATTTTTCCTGAGGAAGGAAAGAAGTTGGGTGTATATATTTTGCGTATGCCTTTTTTCCTTGATGGCAAACAATATTATGAAAATGAAACCATTACGGCACAAGAATTCTTTGATCGTATGGAACACAATCCCGATATGGAATTTTCCACTTCCATGCCGCCCGCTGGTGAAGTGTTATCCATGTGGAAGGAAGCTTTAAAAACCCATGATGAAGTGGTATATATTCCCATGTCGAGTGGTCTATCGAGTTCTTGTGAAACAGCTACTTTATTAGCGCAACAATTTGATGGCAAAGTACAGGTAGTGAATAATCAACGAATTTCTTTGACGCAGCGACAATCCGTTTATGATGCGATGACACTTCGTGATCAAGGAAAATCGGCCAAAGAAATCAAAGACATCTTGGAAGCCGAAAAATTCAATTCCAGCATCTATATCATGGTGGGTAGTTTGGATTATTTAAAGCGTGGTGGTCGTGTCACACCGGCAGCTGCTTTATTGGGTGGTTTGCTTCGTATTCGTCCTATCCTACAAATTCAAGGAGAAAAGTTGGATGCGTTTGCGAAAGCCCGGAGCTTAAAAGCAGCAAAGAAGATCATGTTTGATGCGTTGCATAAAGATCTCGATGGTCGGTTTAAACCTTTCGTAGATAAAAAGGAAATGGAAGTTTACATTTCTTATACCCATGGTCAACCAGAACAAGTCAAACAGTGGTTTGAAGAAGTCAAAACGGAATTTTCGGATTTCAACGTAACCCAGGATCCTTTATCATTAAGTATTTCTTGTCATACAGGACCTGGTTGTCTAGGTATTGGATGTGCTCGAAAAGTCGTATAATAATGTATACGGCCAATGGTGTCAACCTAAGAATGATTAGTTTGACACCATTTTTTATTTCCTTCTAG